>JADEYI010000074.1_pt1 | contig 190041 bp, 216 predicted proteins | sample 8542331 | NCBI WGS metagenome assembly JADEYI01 (sample SAMN16510988, study PRJNA670497) | mine drainage metagenome | isolation source: biofilm near Copperflume 1 | place: Germany: Marsberg coppermine Kilianstollen | collected 2018-02 | reverse complement strand
CCCGATATATAGGCAGGTGCGCGCACATGCAATGGCAACCTCCTCCCAAGTGTGCCAGTTGTCGCCTGCTTTGTTTCATGGTGTCCCTAACCAGGTGCAGGGTTGAGTTTAAACCCGATATATAGGCAGGTGCGCGCACATGCAATGGCAACCTCCTCCCAAGTGTGCTAGTTGCCGCCTGCTTTGTTTCTCGGCCTCCCTAACCAGGTGCAGGGTTGGGTTTAAACACAAAACATAGGCAGGTGTGCGCACATGCAATGGCAACCTCCTCCCAAGTGTGCTAGTTGCCGTCTCTTTTGTTTTATGGCCTCCCTAACCAGGTGCAGGGTTGGCTTTAAATCCAAAAAAAAAGGCAGGTGCGCGCACATGCGATGGCGGCCGCCTCGCGCGTGCGATCGCTGTCGGCCAGTGCGCTTGTGAGGGCGGCTGCCGTCTTTTTGCGGCCGCAGTCGATCAGGTGCAGCATTACCGACGCCACCGCACCCGCCAGGCCCTGCAGTCATAACAAAGCTGTAGCTTTGGCTGTGGCTTTTCTCCTGTCATATCTTCATATCTTTGGCCTCTGTCTGCCTGAACGCTTCCTGAAGTGGGCTTTCCGCTAATAAATATGTTGAACGGTTCCTTGGCAGACCAACACACGCGCATCTAGCAGAGCGGCCGCTGAGCACCATGGTAGCAGTTGTCCAAAGGAAAAGCTTCCTTGAAAAATAACGGACACTGCAGCAGTGTATTTTGAGTGGGTTAATTTTCTATATGTTGGGGCTTCTAAGGGGCCGGGTGAGAGCTGCCCTACTGTCGTTTACGACAAAATCCAAGAGCTGCACCTTAAGCTGCAGTGGAGTGTCTAGGATGTCCTAGCACATGCAAGTGTGTGGGGCGAAAGAGAAGGATATCACACCTGGGCAGCTAGCTCAACGGCCAGGTCAGCAGCAGTGTGCAGGCATGCATGGCACACCGCTGCAAACAGGCGAGCCACGATGGCGGCTGAGTCATCCGCTGAGTCACCGCTCATGTCATCAGCTGCCACGTGGCCGTTGACCAGGCATGCAATCGCCTCGGCGGCCTGATTGCCGGACACAGAACTGTCAGCCCCCTGACGAACCTGAAACTGTCATTTTATCCCCAAGACATTTAAGTTTGGGCCATGCCCAGGAGGACATTGCAGCTTCACCCGATCGTCAGAGGTCCGATGAGTGTGTCATGTGGAAAAGCAAGGAATATTAAAGTCGGCGTACTTTCTTTGGACCTGTTCCGCAACCTTTTGCCAAGCCCATTGTCTATGGTTACAGCCAAGTGTAACAGATACAATTGTTATTTGATCACACGCATTTCCTGCCAGAAGGCATGGTACCTCCTGTAGACCAGCTGTAGTACAAGGCTGCCAAAAGCCTCCCCCTTGATGGCACTCGCCAGATCCAAGCAAGACCCAATCAATCGTGGGCGTGGTGCTCAGTATATATACCTCCCATTGCCAGCCGAGCCCCGGCATGCGGCATGCAAATCAGGTTATGGACAGCAATAACCACCCACCTTTGCAGCAGAGGAGACCTCCACCAGCGCCATGATGGCAGTAGCTGAATGCAAGGCCATCCAAAGACAAGACGGTGCCAGGCAAATAAGACATTGCAGATGCTTCCAGCTGTACGAAGCACAAAGGACACAGACAAGAAGGCCCACCTTGGCAGCAGAGGAGACCTCCACAAGGGCCATGATGGCGGTGGCTGCCAGGTCGGGGTTGCCGCTCCTGATGAGACCTGCCAGACGCGCTGCCACCACGGCAGCATCACCGGCCTCGATCTCCACTGCGGCAATTTTCGCCCACTGTGTAAATGCACGCAGTGGAAATTACTCAGAAGATATATTGAGCCATGACCAGCAGTCACCAAGGACTGAAAGCAAGCTGTGCAACTTTGAGGGCCAGTGAAACCAGGAAAAGCAACGGAAATCACTTGAGAATAAGGAGCAAGTTATTGATGGTGGCATTGCTGTGAGAAATTGCATCAGATGATGTCGTCCCAAAGGCTTCCCACTGAGAAGGATATGAGAAAATAAGCGGATCACATGAGTCTTGGCAGGCAGTCAATGCTGTGCCAGGCGCATGTGCAGCAATTTGCTCATGTCCACCTCAGGCATGAGATAGAGACAGATGGCCCCTGGAATAAATGTTCACGGGGGTTCACCTTGTGGGCATTGTTGCTGCGGATTAGCAGAGCTGCCTCCTTGAGCGCCACGTCACTGCGGCCGTCCTCAGTCAGCGCCACGTAGATCGCTGCTGCCGTCTGCATGCAAGCCACAAGGCCTTCAGTCACCCAATGATTTTCCCCGCCAGATATGTTGTCCCTGTCTCTGTAGTCTTCGGCGTCGAGTTCTCCGCTTCAGCAATTCTTGATGTCACACTGCAGAGCATCAACATGTGCTTTGCCTGGTGCATGGCTGATGGCTTTGCATATCAATAATTTGGGATGCTGAATACATCTGCTCACCTTGGCGTGGCCTTGTTGCACCATCTCGAGCGTGCATGCAGCGGAAGACCAGGCAAAGCCCCGGCTGACAAGGTACTGCACAATGTTCTTCACCAGGTCCAGCTGCCCCCGCTGCACAAGCCCAGTCTTGATCTGCGCGCATGCATGTATGCATGCATGATTATTACAGGTGTTTTCCCAGTGTCTGTGCTGCTTGAGAGCTCAGCAAATCAGTACACACCATTCTCAGAACACGCGTCAGTGAACCTTACATACCACAAAGCCACGTTTTTCAAAAAAGATAAGTTGCATATCTCGGTTCTCCTGCATTTGGAAACCTCCTTCCTTGGGGTGAAAAGTCAGCAACATTGCTGTAACCTCACCTGCCTTACTCGAAGCAATCTGCTTGAGCTCGACAGGGTTGAGGAACAAGTGATCCTTGGAAAAACAGAGGCATACATGGATACAAGCAGCATGAATGTGTGCATACCTTGGCCATGACATCGTGGCGGTCCAGTTTGGTGAGAGCCAGTGCCACTTGGCTCACAGCGCTGGCCTGACCAAACCTGCGCAGCAGAAAGTAAATCCAATCATCCATTCCAACTCTGCAAATGCAACTTGCAGCTGCCAGCAAGGCCTTGGATCTCACAGTCACTCTTCAGGGCACAGCTTCTTTACAGGGACGGTGTGTCACAGGAAAAGTCTGCAACTGTGCATGCAGGATCTTCCCAATTTTGTTGACAACACAGCGAGAAATCTGTAAACATGATGCTGCAGACCTGTTTTGGGATGCCTTGCTGTGTTAACATGTCAGTTGGGAAGGCTGCACTCCCACATGCAGGCTCTCCGTGGGTTTGGAGGAAAGCAGGATCTGTTTAAATATTACTGAAGATGACTGTCAGACATCATTACAGGACATTACTAAGGGTAAGAGGGAGGGAACGCGCGCCTGCCGAGCTCAGCAAAGGCGGCACAGATGACATCATGGTGACGCGTCTTGATCAGCTCAGCGCTCATCCTGGCAATGACATCAGAGCGCTCCATCCTGCATCAGCGCATGCCCTCACATTAATTTGATGCATTCGGTGCAGAGAGGTGTTCTACAGGGATTAGCTCATCTATGTGATCGACCTGCTGTTTGTTGTTCTCTTATTGTTATTTTGTCAAAATGATGGGCCTTGTTTCTGGCGGTTGCCAGAAGGAACATGAAGTACAGGGTCAGGGGTGGTATGCCATGTACATCTATAAACAAGGCACTTTCAACTGAATTGGTGCAACTGCAGATGCACATGCAGTTGCCATCCTTTACCCTATGTACCCATGATAGCAGCACGGACCAAGACCATAGCTTGCGCGTTGAACTTCACACAGACAAGGGGCATTCATAAGAGCACACTGACTTGACGAGCTCGTAGCAGGGACAGCCGGCAGTTTGCTCGCCCAGGGCCACCATGGCAGCCTTCGCCTCACACACCAGCGCTAAGCCACCGGCGTCCACCAGAGCAGCTGTGATCTCCGCCACGACCCGTGCATGGCCCACGTGGATCATCCGCACGCACACATGCGCCACACCATCCGCATGCCTGCATGTGCATGCACATGACAACTTCGTGAGATGCAGAAAATTGGCAGCCATGCATGGCAGCTACCCACTCATGTGCACCTCCCAATCAAAGTATTGCGGCTTGAGAAATCGAAAAATCGATTGGGCGCCATTGGGCCCGCGTGCCTGCATGCGCATGCACATGCCTACACATGACTGGGGTAGTACATTGGAAGTTGCAGGAGGGATGATCGGGCATGCATGCATCTGCATGCAGGGCACCTAATCACTAATCTCTCCTTCCAGAGTTCAGTGTCTAATAGGACACAAGCCCATCGTGCTTTTATATAAGAAAATGTGCCAGCCTGGCACTGCCAGGTCCTTGGAAACATGTACAACTGGTGCCCTGAAGTTTGTGTACATCAACCTTCTCATTGAAAGGCACGCATGCATGCTCCTGCCTCAGGTTCTGGGCATGCATGTGAGCTCCTTTCTGCCACAACACCCCACATCCTACAAACCTCCAGCATCACAATCTGGCCAGAGCCAATGACTCACCCGCGAGCCAGGATGACAGCAATCACATCTCTGACTGCGCCCAGAGCGCCGCCCTTCACCAGACAAATCAGCAGCTCTGCCACAACCGCCACATCACCCGCCCTGTAGCATCACAGTTCTGATTCACCATCGAGCAATGGCCATGCACTGCATTTCAGAAGCACGCCATCAAGAGACCCCAATCTGGCCTATAAAATGGGAGCCAATCTACCAGAAGTGCTCTGCACGCTGGAAGCCTGAGTCCAACAAATTATATAAACAGTGGTTTCCCATTGGCCAAGTACCCTTGGACAACTGGTTCCTGCCTCTGCCATACCAGCCAGGTGTATCGCCAGTGTTGAAGGGAACAAAATCAATGCAAGAAGACACAAGTCCCGATGCTTGCAGTTTCAAGCATCTGCAACACAGAAAACGCACCTGAGCATCTCGATGCCCAGGTTGGCCAGCACGGTGACATGGCCATCAGTCATCAGCTGCCCAAACAGCGCCACCAACACCTGCAGCCGCTCATACCGCTGCAGCCCCGCAGCCGCCACCGCTGCAATTCGTGCATCTCCCCCCTCCATCAGCTGCATGCATGAAGTCATTTCAGGGAGACACTTACATTTTGCATTGCTCTCTGTACATGCTTTGCAGCATTCCGAGCCAGGTCGCGTTGCAGCAGTACATTTGTGGTCCTGGCATTTTCCCCGTCAACCGCTGATTGCATGAAATCCACCCAAATGAGAGCCGATAGCATGCCCGGCTCGAGTTGCGGTGGCATGCATGTGGGCAAATCCCTGGCATGCATGCCGGCAATCAGCTATCATGCAAATGACTGGCATGCATGCCCGCGGGTGATGTAAAACAGATCATGCAGGATGCTAACTTCTACTGTAACATCGCCTGATGCAATCTTCCCTCTATCTCAGAGGGAACTATTCATGACATCTGCAGCGAGAAACTTGGAAGCTTGAAACAGGCAGTGGCAAAGTGATGGGTGGCAAAGCTGAAGGTTCTAAGGCACCATTGGGGCAGCGTTGTGCAGGTGGGTGCAGAGCGCACCTGCAGCACGATCTTGGCGGCAGCGTCTGGGCGGCCATCCTCGAGCGCCATGGTCTCCAGAACGGCGCTAAGGCAGTAGTGCAGCTCCAGGCGGACCAGCGCCTTGGTCGTGTTTACGGCGCCTGCACAACGCATCATAAAGTTGTTAGAATCCAGGTTCGACTTAGTGTCTAGAGAACTGCTGTTGGGAGTTCTGGTGGCGGGTCGTTGCAAGGATCTGAACGTCAACGATGGGGGGGGGCGGCTGCTGGCCCACGAAACAAACATGCCGTGATGCCTTATCGATGTGTATTATGAATCATACTTGATAGATTGTGTCTACAACATCTGGGAGGTCTGGATCTGCGAGATCTGGGTGGCGGCCTCCAAGAAACTGCAAGACGGCAAAGCCCTACTCCCAAGCAAGCGTTGAGACGCCTTGATGCAATTACCCAGACAGACCGCCAACGCAAATGGGAGGACTGGTATAGGCCATAATGAGAGAGGCTCATACATTTGAGCTTCCCAGCGTCCACGAAGGCCGTGACAGCCGCGGCCAGAGCGCCCGCCCAGGCTTTCTCGAAACCCTTGACCGGCTGCACGGTGGAGATGTAGGCGTTTTCCACTGCCAGTTCGAATTTTAGCATTGTCGCGGCCATCCTCGCCTGCGTACAGATGGAACGCAACTGTTTCTTCGCTCCGATTCCTGTTGCAGGAGATTACTTGATGCTGCTTCCCTGCCCTCTTTGTAAACAAGACTATTGCTCATGACTCCACAGCCACACTATTAATGGAGAACAAATTTAAGGATGCTAGAATGTCCCAAACAAGGGAGCCGATCTAACGAACACGTTGAATGTCCAGTACTGACGCAAGGCGTATGTACCCATGGCCGCCGGTTGTGCTTTGCACGATTATTACAGCTTGTTTACCCAAAGAGACTCGTAACGCATTTTGCGTCCATACCAAAGGGCAAATGGATATCCGAGTATGTCTGCTCCCCTTTTTATCCCACCTGGTGCTTCGTCACCACCACGCCAGCCCTCCCCTGCCCCCGATCTACGCGAGACGCTCTACCCAGGCCTAACACCGCTTAATCACGTTGCACTCACCTCTCTCGCTATGCCAAACAAATTAAAAGTGGGCTTGAAAAGAAAGAGAAAGGAAAGCAGCCCAGAGTGGCCTCTGTGTAAGACGATGACCCTGAGAGGGCACGAAGTATCAGGGGTTTTGGCTGACGGATCAAAAGGCTTTTCCTCCATAAAAATGGTTCACTTCTAAGTTTTCACAATCGCCTTGACCTGAACGGGTGCACATCGAGACTAAGTGTCATCTGTTCGTGTTGCCACGGAGTACAATCAGATTACTGCGATTGACTAAGGTGCCTCATCCACCTCTTTGACATGAGGGTGCAACTACTGCAGACCAGGGCAAAGCCGTGCCTGTCGGGATCGGTACCAACGCTTCGTGTGAGGCGTCACTGTGCTGCCAATTCATTCAGCAGGGTCCGATTGCAGCCTTCCATCAGGTAAGTGCGCGGTCTGGGTTTATGCTGTAGTACATGCCTCGGTTTCGTTGCCCGATATCTCTTTGTGTGGCGGGATTGTACCTGGTAGAGGAGCTAGCGCACCTTCAATTACGTATATATGCGATGTCTGGCTTCGCTCAGCCGAGTCGCAATGCATTACGATCATGTCACCCCCAACCTGCTCGGATAGGTTCCAAGTGCACCAAGTGCGGGTTTTTTGGCAGCCGTTTTGGGACCTGATTTTCCGCGAAAATACAGTATACTGCGCCTGTTTGGCTACTGAACGCTCTCCTTCACGTGAAGTCCGTGTCTTTTATCACTCACTTCGCAACACCAGCATCGAGAAGCGAAAGGTCAACGGAAGGCCTAAGGCTCAAGTTGCACCCACGATAATTGTTATTTTGCCACAGATGTGTTGCCACGACTCCAGCAGCCGTCCTGGACGAACCGAAGGAGCCCCCCGTGGCCAGCTGGATTGGCATCTCCTTCCTGCTCAATGGCTCAGACTTCACCCGGAAGGCAGTGCAAGTGTGCTCTCCGTTCAAACATTTTCCCCAATTATTAATAGTGGTACACGCTTCACACAATGACAACTACAGAGTGTCTGGCAGTCATTGCTTGGGAAAGGAGGCCAAAAGAAACTCTCTACGTGGCGCATCTTCGTCACGCCGAACAGGCACAAACAGCAATATACAGATCTGAACCTGCTTTCTGCGGTTGTCCTCCTAGCAACCCAAACAGAAGAGGCCATTGCGTGGGTTCCAGGCATGCACATGCCCAGATGTTTTGCATTCGAGACCCTGAGGAGGCTCTTTCAAGTGCAGGAACGAAGAGGCATGTGGCTGAGATTGTATTGCAGTTACTGACAACTTTCATCTGCGCCCCGGCCGGCGGGGGCGCGGTATAAATACTGAGCACCGTGCCCACGCTTGGTCGGGTCTTGCTTGGATTTGACGAGTCCAACAAGGGGTGGCAGCCTTCAATTGCAGCTTGTCTGCAGGACGTCAGCAGATAAAACGTGTAATACTAATTATTATTAATCATAGCTGGCTGAGGTGGTCTGCATGCATGCGCGCAGAAGCACGGCCATGTGTGGAAGGCGCACATTCTTGGAGCGACCATCTACGGCCTGGCGGGCGACGCTGGGCTCAAGGCGTTTTATGACGAGAAGAACATCAAGCGCTTCCCTGGCATGTCCGCCAACCTGGAGCAGGCCGCATGGGTCATCAAGGCGCGCCCCCTGATTTCAATCTATTCCAAGTCCACCTGCAGAATCTGCTGTCCCGTTGCATATTTCCTGCAATGCTTTGCAGCGAGCCCATGTCCTCAGTCCTCTCCTGGCTGCATTTACCTGCGTCAATAGAGGGCTTCTAGGCGTCTCAAAAAGAACCTTGGAGCAGCTCCAGAAGACATCATTGGCAGCGCAAAGGAGGGACCTTTCAATCTTCTCCCCGTCATAGTGGTTGGTAACAATAATGGTCACGCCTGAACACGCCGGCCAGAACAAGCTCCGATCCATAAGGCCACCCCCTGACAGTAGTCTGGGCTGACAGCAGAACAGAATTATCTGTGATGTTTGATATCAGATCTCCACTGCTGTACAGGACGGCCAGTACAACCTTCACTACGCAATCCTGCCCCTGAACAGTGAGATCGGTTGGGCGCAGCCCATAACTTTTAAATTTTGTATATTCATATTTATTTTTTGCTAAACAGGACGACCAGTACAACCCGCACTACGCAATTCCGCCCCTGGACTCCGAGCAGAGCTGGCAGCAACGCAAGAGTCAGTTCATGGCCGGCATCGATTCGCGCGCGGCTGTGGAGCAATATCTGCAGGCGCTCGATCAGGGGATCATCGATACCATCAAGGGGCTTGGCGCCGACGGCAAGGAGTTTGCTCTGTGGGACACCATCAACAGGTGCGCAGGATTTGACCGGGCTGCTGATAGCACCTTGTGGTGCCCCTACTAGATCCTGACGTTCGCCACCTACCTAGAATTTTAGAGCATGTAATGACAAATTTCCTGAGAACAATGGCATGATCATTCAACGTACTGCTGGGTTAGGTAGGAGGATATGCACCTGACAAGATCCCCGCAAGCTGGTTGTAGCTGCGTGTTCTGGCTATGGTAAGAGGTATTTGAGGCTCGGAAACAAGCTTGAAAAGGAAATGCATCGTGGCAGCGTGAAGCAGTGTTTTCTAGCACATCCAAAGCCCATTTTCGTGGCTGTAAACCATGCAACAGCAATCATGCCTGTGGCTTTGTGATGTGGACTTGACTTGTTTTGGAGCACTGCATCATTGCCAGACATTTGAGTTTTACTTGCGGCCATGCTGCACTAGCTCTTTGGCAGGCGTACTAAAGTAAGGGCGGAGGTTTATGAATAGATTGATGCACCTGCTGAAGTCAAATTTGAATTATTCCTGAAATTCAAAAAATTGTATGCATGCAGCCTGGTGCTAGGAGGCCTCTCCAAGGCGTTCTTTGGCTTCGGACTGGCGGACTATTGCGCGGGAGAGCAGGCTATGATCGGCAGCATCCAGACTGGCTACACTGTGTTTGACGCCAAGATCAAGGCTTCGCAGCCGCAGAAGGACGCCTTTACCACCAACGTTCGGTACCTGAGAGAGGCTCTGGCAGAGGTGTGCTCCCCTTTTCGCAGGGAATATTTGGGTTTAAATTTTAGGATGCCCGGTTTGCATGCAACAGAAGTGCTGAAAAGCAAAGCCGCATGGCAGAGGGAAAACTGCAGCCTGTTGTGTGTCATAATTCGCGATTTGGCCGATTCAGAGAAGACAAGTCTGCTTCTGTTTGGGACGTAACATGAACCAAGGTAGTTTTCCGATTTCTTTCTCATCGGGAAATAGGTCAACGTGAGGTTATGTAGAGTGCCAGCCCTGCATTTACAGATTAGAATGGTGCAAGGAACTATGCTCGAGGAAAATCTCAGCATCCTTCAGATTCACTTTAATCTGTCAGTTTTAAAGCAAGCCGCCATGACTGTACCTCCTGAAAAGAGAGAAATAAACCCAACTTGCATCTGTCAGCCGAGGTGCTCCGGCTTCCCTGCCCACCTCATGCGAATAGCACACTTTTGAGTTTCTACTTTTCACAAGCCAACTGTGTCAAGCGATGTGTGTTTTTGCCCTGCCACTGCAGTATCGGGCGCACCCCAAGAGATTCCCTGGAGCGGGGCTGGGAAAATATCTGGAGCTTGCCGAGAAGCTGCACATGCCTGACGAGGACATCCTGCTGGACATGCACCAGATGATCTGCGTCGGGGCGTACGGCGGCGTCACCTCCTCAGTGTGTCCCCTGAATAACCCCCCTCCATTACGATGCCCCTTGGCCCTGGCTGGCGGGAGGCAAATAGAAAAAACTGAGCATTGTGCCCACATTCTGATTGGGTCTTGCTTGCATTTTCAGTCCATGAAGGGGTAGGAGATGCAGTAAATGCTGGCGGTCTTCACCTGCAGCTTGTCTGCTGACGCACCTTGCCTCTGGCAGATAAAGTTCGTGATAAGAAGTTTTATTGAAATTTCATTAAATTACCATTACGCCAACCCTTCTATGGGGTCAAAGACTGTCACAGCTGGTACTTCATATAATAAGGCAAGGCCAAACCAGGACCCGTGTTTCTTTTGAAGTTTGTGACAAAAATGCTGATGCGGGGAAATTTTTGCAAGATAGGAGACTGCACTAGTGTTTTTCCTTTCAGCATTGTCTTTGTGATAAAACTGCCAAAATCTGGCACAGGTTGTCGAAAGTGAATTCTGTTCTAGGCGAGCTGCATGGCGTTTTCTCTGGCAACTAACCCAGAAGTGCCCAAGAAAGCAAAATTTGAGATCAAGGCCAGCCTTTCATTGTTGCTCCCGCCATATTTTCCACATTCGCCATGGGGAGTTGGGCAGTGAGAAGGCATACAACTGCAGCTTCCGGAGCCTTCCAATATGTTGGCTGTGGTGTTCTGATATTTTTGAGTGCGGCTTTTCACAGGCTGGCTGCATGGCGTTTTCACTGGCGACCAACCCGGAAGTGCGCAAGAAAGCGAAGGCCGAGATTGCGGCCAATCTTGGAAGCGGCACTCCCACATTTGCCGACATGAAGGCGCTCCCTTACACCTATGCAGTCCTCAAGGAAGCCCTGCGGTACGCAACCCTCCTTACCCCTGAATCATCAGACCAAATGGTTGTTATTTCCAATTTTTTGTGCTAAATGAGGTCCTGCTGTGTGGTAGCTGTCGGCACCCTTGAATTACCGCCTCACAGGTTTGTTGATTACTTCCATGTGCTCAGAGAGGCCCTCCCCAATTTAAGCATTTTGAGCCGGCGGCTATGGTTGCAAAGCTGTGTAATTGAACGCAATGCATGCTACGGTTGATGGCCTGACCTCCGTCCCTGTCATGCGTGGACGAGTCCTTGTATAGAGGTTGCATAGCCGGCAATTTGCCTAAGAAAGATGCGTGCAGTCATTCCTATAACGCCGAGCAATTGTCCTGCAATTGAAAATCAAAGCAAAAAGGCAAATCTCAACGTCTTCACCGCCGAATATACTGACAGAGTGCCAAGGGCAGGGGATCTCAGAAATATATTGAGCAGGAACTTTGCACAGCAACAAGTAATTGGGTGGCCCTTAGGGCTTCTTTCTGTGGTTTCCAGAAGCCTTTATGGCTTCAAACACATCAACAGGGCACTTGTGTGGCGGCTTGTATTCTCTAGTGTGTTCCACCTGGAATACTCCAAGTGATAGCTGAACAAGTGGATCACTAGCTATCGCGCGCTGCACAGGAGGTGGCCAATAGTGCACATTGTAAGGGGCCAGTCGATCCAAGACATCGTGGTGGAGGGCAAGCGAGTGCCCAAGGACTCGACCGTCATAGCCGCACTCCACGGTACCATGCATGACCCGACAGTCTACAAGGAGCCCGAAAAGTGAGTCTCAAAACCGTTTCTGGCATCCTTACCATGCCTGCCAGGTATGCATGTATAGCTCTGGACCCTAAGCCTCAGGTAACTTGAAATTTAAATGTATTACAAGAGAGGCAAAGCAAGGATGCTTGGAGACAGCCCTCATCCCTGTTTATGGGGAGCTTCCTGCTAAGATGGCAAGATGAACATGTGCATGTGAAGCTGCTTAATATATTTCCGTGTTGATGCATGTCTGCTCAATGGTTTAGTGTGATGCGGCAATGTGCGGCAATTCATTGTGTCGTGCAGTTTGATTTTGTAAAAGTACTGACTGCTGCAGGTTTGATCCTGAGCGCTTCCTGCCGCCACGTAACGAGGGAGCCGATGAAGTGTGGACTGGGTACCAGGTGAGCGCCTTCATGTGGGTATTATTATTAAATTTACACGCTTTTACTGCTAGAAGCAAGGTGCGTCTGCAGACAAGCTGCAGTAAAGGCCGCCAAAATCTCACCCCATTATGGGCTTGCCATATCCAAGCAAGACCCAATCAACCGTGGGCACGGTGCTCAGTGTTTATACCGCCCCCCGCCAGCCGGGGCCATATGTGGGTATACTTTGGGATTATTGGGATTGGGGCCTCTGCAGTCCGTAGATCAGCTTGAACCGCTCCTCTTATAATTGCCTGCTGGATCTGTCACTAGTTTACACTTTGTGCACAGAAGACTTGCAGCGGTCTTAGTACTGCAGAGTAACAACACAAAGGGTTCCAGCAACCAAGCAGTCTCGGTCATCCTCTGTTTGTGAAGATTGAGATAAATCTAGAAATTAATTTCCGGTACTGAAACAGCCCTGGTAGGGCTCAAGTCACGAGATTGACAAAGGAGTGTACACAATCCGTAACGAACTGCTGAGTCATCAGTCTGATGGGAGGGAACGCTGCTGCGCAGGTGGTGTTTGGCGCGGGTGAGTCCGGCGCCCAGCATGCATGCGCGGGCAGGAACACTGCACTGCTCACCCTCTTTGTGCTCCTGATCCGTCTTCTGCAGGTGCGTGCACATGCCATTGCACATGTCGGCACATGCACGCAAGTCCTGATCAGGACACAAACCTGTTTAGGCCACATCCTGCCTCCTGTCTCCTATCTCTCTCTGCAGAATATAAAGACTTGGTTTGTACAATGGGCAATGCCCGCTTGACGCATGCGAGGTCCAGTGCAGCTCTGAGCCCTACCCAAAGTTAATCAGTGCACCAATGATTGCGCCAAGAACACACTGTGACATTCACCTCAGTTGACGGTGCTTCCTGTATGTGTGAGAAAACCTCCTCTGCTCTGCTCTGACTTGATATGGTGTCTAAACAGCATGTTTGCATGGCTGTCTAAAGCGCAATTGCTGTTGCATGCAGAATTGGGATTGGGAGCTGGTCAAGTCTTCGGAGTACCTGGTCACAAACCACTTTAGCCCCAACCCCAGCAACAACCTCAAGATGCGCAAATCAACCTAATCATGCAATCTTCATTTAAGAATTATTCTTAATACGACCACCCGTTGTTCCTACCAAGAGGCCTAGGCAAGGTATGTCTGCATTTAAAGGCCGCCAAAATTTCACCCCGTGATGGACTTGCCGGATATAAGCAAGATGCAATCAACCATGGGATCGGTGCTCCATATTTAGTACCGCAAGCGCCAACCGCGGCCTTCAGAATGTGAAAGTCAGGATGTATGACCAGGCTGTCAAATGGTACTGTACAGACAGACAGAAGCCATTCCTCAACATGTTGCTATCTTAGAAGTCCAGGGCACAGACCATGAGAAGCTAAACAGCAAAAGCCAGAGCCTCCTTTGGTGCTGTAGTGTATGTCATTTTTTTTTGGGACCATACAGTCATTTGCTGATCGGAGATAAAACACTGTGATACCAACGGCTTTTTATCAGGCCAGTCTTGCTTGGAATCTAATTCTGCACAACTGTTCGGGTGATTTCAGCCAAGTCATGCAGCTCTTACCATTCAAGTAAATCAGTCCGGGTGGGATGTTATTAGTTGATTTCTCAGGATTGTCAAGGTACTTGCCGAAGAATTCGTACTGTATATTTCACGGTGTCACAGATGGTGAGAGGTGCTTTGTTTGTGCTTTGTTTGTGCTTTGTTTCTGCATCTGTGAAGAAGACTGATGAGGACTGCATGCGACGCAGTTCAATCACTCTGTGTTAATGTGAGATTAGAGATTGTTCCTGTGAATTGATGCACGCGTCGCTAGACCAACAGAAATGACTTTAAATCAGAATTGAGCTCTCTCCATCGGTCGCATTCGACGCCTTACGCTGTGCTGGTGGTACCAACCTCTCGCTGGTGAGCAGATGATCTCGCGGTACGATATGCCCCTTTAAGGAAGGCCTATACATCGCCTCCTCATGTCACAAATTTCTTCGTACAAATGGCTGTTTGTAGTACATTGACAGGCAGCGCGGGCATTGCATGTCTTCCGGAAATATAATGGTCTCGGACTTTCTCGGACGGGCAGCTTCCGGAGTTTGCGACATAGGTTCCGGAATAGGTTCCATCTTTTCGAAAACAGAATTACGGACAGATGAGTCTCATGCAAAGAATTTGATCGGCAATCGCTTCCAATATCACACGATATAGTTCTGGGGGGCCGAAAGAGCGTGTAACACGCACTGCTCGAGCATAGCGTGCTGGTGAGGGTTAAGGATGGACGCGGCAGCGCCAGCGCCAGTCACAAACTTGTTCGGGCTGACGCAATATGACGGCCTGACGAACTTTTTCGGCGACCAGAACTTTGATTACAATGGTTACGTTCTTCCAAAGGTGATACACTACGCCTGGACTCCAATTTCTATAGCCATCGTGATTCCATGCTTAAACTCATGATATTCAAATATTTCAGGACACTTGCATCTTCGAGCATACATGCGCTGGAAAACTCCATTTAGGGGCCGAAATTTATGTTCAGTGATGTTAAAGCGGCATCTCTAGACAGAAAGTTGAAGCGTAAGTTTAGATCAGCAATGGCCGGTTGCACGGCCGGTGGCAATTTTGACGGATTTCTCCGCCGTTTGTCTGTTTGAATTGCTTAAAGTTTATAGTCTGCTGGTTTTATGCCTATTTCTCAAGTTTAATTTCTGAGGCTAGAGACCGCGTTATGCCCATCATGGCAGGATGGGGTTTTCCTCATGCTCGAAGGAACTGTCATAGGTGCCTCTTCAACTTGTATCGGCAACCTTAGTATGCTGTATCTGTGACGAATTCATCCCATTACCGTCCCAAGAGAAAGGTGTTGGGATCGTGTGTCGCTACACCCTGCCACCCATGGCACCTGCCCTTGAGGCGCTGCCAGGGAGCATTTCAAAATTGTTGGACTCTGTGCTGCGCAGTCAGCTGGATGGATCGTGGTAACCTTGTTTGGCGCCGTCTTTGCTCTCCTGGCAGTATTCCTGGTGAGTTGCAAGCTCCATGTCACTCCATGCCACGCCCTGATTGCATCAGCCCTGTGATACTGATGATGCATGGAGCGACCTTCAACCATACGCTTCGCACATGCTAGCAGTCCGCAAGCTTGCTGCACCATACAAATGCATCTTGCTCCCCCTTGCGCTCACTTTGCCTGCCGATAAGCAACTCTTTTATTCATGCGCACACAGATCCTTGGCTGACATGCGCAATGGTTTTCATGCCTGTGATCATCCAGCCGAACATTTGACACGCAGCCCTGTGCCGCAAAATGCCATGCAAAGTGCACCAGTGTTTCAGGGGACTTGCTATCCTCGATAGTCCCCACCAGGCTTCTCGCAGTGCGGCAACTTCAATTTCAAATTTGAGTTCACAAGAAATGGTGCAATTCTCAGGTGTGGGTAGACATCAAGTTTGCCGGAGCTGTGTACAACTCGGAGCAGTTTAACACCGCTGGCCGTAGCATTGGTACGGGTCTGCTGGCGGTGGACATTGTGTCCCACTGGACATGGGCTTCCATTCTGCTCACCAGCGTCAGTTACGGCTACTTCTACGGCATTACGGGCTCCTACTGGTGTGCTGAAAATCACCGTTTGCTCCCCTGCTGTTTTCCTCCTATGGTGCTCTGCATGGGAGCGCCTGTGGCAGACATTATCTGAGGGGCCTTCTGAGAGACTTGGCATGCAGCATGGACATCAGGTCGAACAAGTTGCGTATCTGGGTGATGACCAAATGTGAACATGCTTTCACTGCGCAGGTTTGCTGTCAATGACGCGGCCATCATTGTCCTCTTTGCGGGTGAGTTTAATTATCTGCACACCTCAATCCTACACAAATAGTGCAAAAGCCACGATTGAAGTCCAAGAGTAAGAGCACCTGCTTTTGCTTGATGGCACAGGCTGCATGTGTGCTTGCAGCTTTCTGCTTCCCTGTTTGCTGCTACCCTGCTTCCCTGCTTCACTGTGTTACTCCGGGACCGACATGCCATTGGGGGAAGAGATGTCCTGACAGGGAAGACTGGAGGGGAGTTTTTAGAAGGCTCTGATTTGAGGGCTGCAACAGGCGTGTGATGATTACTAATATAAAAAGAATTGTCGCTTCTCTGTGCAGTGGTGGCGCTTGAGTTGAAATACAAGGCGCCCAAAGCACACACCCTTCTTGAACTGGTGTATGTCAGATGGGGGAGGGAGGCACACTTGGTAAGTCCCTGCACATTCTTATTAAAAAAATGTATCTGAAAGTATCTGGTCTGTTGTCCCAATCAACTTCTGTAGTAGCCAAACGCTCTTCGAGTGTCCGGTGTAGGAGAGGCACACCGGGTCAGTCCAAGCATATTAGCACTGAGAATTCTTCCTCCAAGTGTCTCGCTCTTTTGTTTGAAGCTACAGAATTTAGCTGAGTTCTTATCCAAGGGAATCAGCCTGGAAGTGCTTTTGAGTTTGAAATCGCATTTACTGGTGCGCAGATCTTCTTCGTCTTTGCTGTGGTCACCAACCTGCTGGTGTCTCTCTCCATGCTCCAAGGTACAACTTTGACTTCTGTCTTGCCTCTTTTCCTTCAACATCACGACAGTCCTGCTGCAAAGCTGAGACACATTTGTACATGCATGCCCGACTGCAAAAGATGGGCTGATTACTAATCGAATATGCTGAGTGTGCAGGCTGCGTCAGCGCTGTGAACGCCCTCACCGGCGTCAGTGTCTATGGTGCGTTCCCTCCAAATTACTAGATTATTTCAGAATTTAAATTTGAGGCCCTGCTTCTGTGGCATGTGTACCACATGCAAGCCATAGTCCAGCATGCATGCATTTGCACTTTTGCATCATGCTTGATCTTGTCCTGCTTGGACCTGGCGAGTCCAAAAGACAGGGCATCATTCTTTTGGCATACCCTTGCATGCAGCTTGCCTGCAGATGCTCCTTGCCTCCTGGCAGGATCAGCGTGCGCTTACTATCCATGACTAATGATTATGCACGCAGCCATGAGCTTTCTGATTCCCCTTGGAGTGGTCTTCTACGCTGCCATTGGCGGGCTGAAGGCCACTTTTACCACCAGCTACATGCACACAGTCATCGTGTATGGAGTCACCCTCTTCTTCCTCTTCAAGGCATGCCTCTCTCCCTATAGTTCGTCTTCAAGGGGCTCTACAAAATGTCAATGCAGAGTTCCAGGGTTTCTTGTGTAAGAGGGGAGTTTAACTGTCCTTGGACGGGAGTCCCTTGCTCTTCTTTTTGTGGGATTGGCAGGACTCCAGAAAACCTCAAAATAAAGTTCGCGACTGTTCTGTGTGTAACAAAGTCTGCGGTGATCTTTGTTATACATAGAGTCTCATTCCCTGGATGTCACAAAAAACATGGAGTCCTGTAATCTGTCTCTCCAGCAGTTTCAGAGCACTGTCTAAATGGCCCCAGCTGGGGAGTCTACCAAGTGGATTATCATGATCTGAGCTCTCGTGCAGACCTGCATAGGAGGACTTTCTCCAAATCAATTCAAATAAAGAGGTTGTGGTTTGTGCAGGTGTTTGTGCCGGGAGGCATGTTGAACGGCATCGATGATGTGCGCACGCAAAGTCCCACGAGACATTTTTCAAATTCAAAATTGTGAAAACCTTGCCCAAATGTGGATATAGCATGTCTCGTCTTTTACAAGCAAGCTCTGTCACGCATCTGTTGCAGATCAGCAAGATTTTGAATGTGTCTTTCGAAATGTGTACAGGTGTACAACCGGCTGCAGGTGATGTCAGCAAACCTGCCCGTGCCTCAACAGAAGGGCGGAAGCTACCTCACCATGTTTTCCCTGGGCGGGTTCGAGTGAGTCGCCGTTACTAACCCCCTTATTTTTTTGATAGTTAATTGATAACCCGTGTTTTAGTAGATTGACCCTTTCCCAGTGTGCACGGCTCCTGGGTGCCAGGCTGCAGGTAACGCCATTGTACGCGTGCTGTCCGCCCGCGCATGCATGCGATAGCATTCAAGGGAGCTAGCCTCCATGCACTGATCTTGACACCTGCACAATCATCGGGAATCTGAGGCGCATTCGAAAATATTACGCAGAATTCAGGGCCATCAAAAATCACAAGCTGTGAAATCAAGCCTGAGCGATGTGCATTGGTCGCGTGCAGGTTCGAGATCATCTTCTTCTTCTCCGCTCTCAGCCAGATGTTTGTTGACCAGGCCTACTGGCAATCGGCCATCGCTGCAAGAGCCACGTCAGCAGTCAAGGTGCATGTCTTATCTCTGTCAGTGATTCAGTGAGAATGCAAGACATCGAGGCAGTGTGGAGTGCTCTCATGTAGAGAACCACAAAGATAGGAACACTGTGATATGTGCACTTATTTGGCAGGAGGTATACGTCTGTGGTATTTGTGGCGTGACTCTCGATCAAGCACAATCCTACACTAAACGATGTCTTGAGAAGACCTTACGTATATCAACAAAGGCCCATCTGACACTGAGTCCCAAAAATGAGCGCATTTTTTTGGATGTGTCAACAGGGCTACTTTTTGGCGTCCTTCCTGTTCCTGGGCGTTGTTTTTGCGCTCCCTGTGGCGCTCGGCTCAGCCGCACTGGCACTCGACCTTCCAGTGTCGACAGACGAAGCTCTGGGCGGATTAGTCATGCCTGCAGCCGCCTACGTGCTCGTCGGCAAAGCAGGTGCGCTGTATATGTATTTTTATGCGCTCTCAGACTGATTGGGCAAGGTTGATCAGAATGGATTCAAGGCTCTGTTGATACTTGCATGGCTTGTATCTGTCCTCTCGTGCATGACAATGCGTGCTGCTGGCTTTTGCCTAATTGTGGACGACACATACGCAGAAGATCTTTTTTACAAGCTTTTGTATTTGGAAGCTTTGATCAGGGTCCTGCAAGAATGCCTTTATCAAAATAAGAGCAATACATCAGCAAAGCAGAAAGCCTTTGTGGGTCTGGCCGTGGCATCAACTGCGGTGCTGTGTTTGATATGGGCTTGCATGTTGACTTGAGACGCACAATCTTCTTCATGCTCTGCAATTAAGGCAATGAAACTTACTTGACACAGTCCAATTGGGAATGAGGCAACGCAGAGTGACGCTTGGCACTGCGGTCCAGCCTTGCGAAAATTAAATGCTGAGTAAACTTTCTCTTTCTGCAGGTGCTGTGCTGGTGATTGTGATAGTCTTCATGGCTGTGACTTCCTCTGGAGCTTCCGAGATGGTTGCAGTTTCTTCGCTCTTCACCTTTGACGTATACCGCCGCTACATCAAACCTGAGGTGCTGTTTCCATATGTTACCCTTACATACCCCTGCATTATTATTCTAACGTTTCCTGATACTGAAGAGGTAAAATCCAGTCGCATTCAGCAATTCGTGACGAGCTCTCTATAGATGATCCAGCATCAGCTCCTATCAATGCTCCCCGTTTAAGATGGCTGGAAGAAGCTCTGCTGGACCACATCTTCCCCTCTCAGTAATCCCCTGAAGAGTTGCTTGTTCGCCACATGCTTTTTCCTGCAACATTGGCTGCCATTGCCGCTGTGTCCACATTTCCGCGCCAAGATCAGGCGGCCATGGCCTATTGGTAAACATGACTAAAATGTGACTAAGTGTTGACTCACCGGCCAATGCCTGCAGGCGACCGGCCAGCAGCTGGTGCGAGTGTCGCGCATCGGCGTTTGTGTGTGGGCGGTCATAATGGGAATCGCCATGACTATTGCCCAAGCCGCCAGCATCAATGTCAACTGGCTCATCACAATCATTGGTGCGACCTCACAGCCCTAGCCCACAATTTTCTGGCTGCATGCTTTTTTTCTTTTTATTTTTACTCGCTTTTCCAGGCTTCCAAGGCTAGGTGCAATTCAGCAGCACTGCTGTATATTTCTTCCAAAATCCATGTCTTTGCGTTTTCTCCAGACCAGTCATACTTGAGGGCAATTTTTGGCCAACCTGAGGCTACACGATGCATGTTACAGTTGGACTGGAAGTGCAGACCTGCAAGTGCAATTACGGTACTTCAATGTATAAGCATGCAAAGTGTGCTTGCCCAAACCAGCCCAGCTTAAAAGCACTGTACTCTTGTTCATCCTCTTGAGATCCTTCCCAAGATAACACTATTCTTTGCAAGAAAGTACGAATGCCGTCCAGTGTCGTCTGCAGATGTCTTCTTGGGAAGCGCCGTGAACCAAACAGAATCCCAAATTTCTGCTGTGTCTTCTCCGTGTACGATGTTTTATATCAAAGTATCCGCACTATTATTATTTGGAATTTGTTCGTTTCAGGTGTGTTTGTGGGAGGGGCTGTGCCGCCGCTGGCCGCTCTGCTGACGTGGCGGAGATGCACCGGCCCGGCGGCCGTCACCGGTGCGCGATTTATAATCATCATTACAATTACTGAAACACACAAGTATTAGTAAAACACCTATTCTGTCAGTACAAACATTTCCTGCCAAGAGACGAGCTGCAGTAAAAGGCTGCCACAATCCCTCCCCTTTTTTAAATCCCTTTGCTGCTTGAAGGCCAGGGGTTGCCGACAGATACATGTTGGCCTCACCCTATTGAATTGTGGGTTGATGTTCTGCAGCACTGTAGTTGGGGTCACTCATACTTGCAAAAGCCAAATTTCTGTTGCTAAAACGCGCAGGTGCCGTGCTTGGCAGCATGTGCGGCATTGCCGGCTGGCTGGCTTGTGCCAAGATCCAGAACGGAGAAATCACAATCGCCACCACCGGTGAGCAGATCCCTTCCTCACATATCAGCCGCGCATGACATCCTTCTCTGGCAGGACTGCGCATGTCACTTGGCAAGGGGTGTGCTAGAATGGTTGAAAGTATGGGCCTCCCTAAAAGGGCTAATTTTGAAGGCTCTGTCACTTGGGCTGGCATTCAGCTGACTCACTGCACCCAGCTGCAGTGCTGATGTGGGAAAATTTTAGCGTGCATAAGCCTTCTTACTGACTAGGGATGGTGTCGAAATCAGTCTAGCAAGTTTCACTTCCAGTGTGGAACAGGCAACCAGCAATGCAGGTGGCAGTAACTTTCTAAGATGTGGTATTTGAAATTTGAAAATTTGAATTTGGGAAATTTGGATTTGAATTTGACTCGATGTGCGGCAGGCCTGAATCCCCCTCTGCTGACGGGCAACATTGTGTCGAACGGCATCTCTCTAATCATCATCATTACCGTCAGCCTCATCTTCCCTGACAAGCAGCCCTTCCAATGGGAAGCCTTCAAAGAGAAGATCACAACCTCCGAATCCACGGTGCGACTACCTTCTCTTAAAAGAGTAGCTTTTCAGAAATTCGTGAAAAGCTGCCATGCGTCTAGCACAACTTATGGCGTGTCATTCCCTGCATCTTGCTGTGCGCATGCACATGTGAAGAGCAGGTTGCCTTAAACATTGCAGTGTTCGATGAGCGCTGCTGGTCTGCACAAATAGCCTGGATGCACGGCCATTTTTCTTTCTGATCTTTTTGCAGCTGCACGTTGTGGCTCTCATGCTACGCTCATGGTATTTTCTCGCCAGATTTTCTGCGCAATATTATCCTACCATATCTCACTATCCTAGACTCAACTCTCAAGCAGTCACCATGGAAGTCCAAGATTTGGAATGCGAACTGAAAAAAGTGCTGGAAATTGTGCTGCGTCAACAGGTGAAGAAGGCCGGCGCGCTGGATGCTTCCTCTGTGGAGAGCGAGGCCGAGATGGCGCAGATCGCTCGCATCAGAAAGCCCACGCACATCGCTGTTGCGGTCATCTTCATTCTGTCCATGATCGTATGGCCGCTGCTGTCGCTGCCAGCCGGCATCTTCAGGTGAGGATTTCCAATGCCGAATGTCATTAGTCGATAATGCCTTGCGTAACTGGCGTTGCTGGGACTGTTCATTGCTACACTGATAATTATTCACAGCTCGCTAGCGCCCAGATACAGGCAGAACAAGCGGCCAGCCAGGTTGAACTCCTGCTCAGCTTTGTGTACGTGGGCATGTTGCCATTCTGATGCTTCTGTGGGTTCTGCTGCACCAGAAATGTATCCTTCTGGCTAAAGCTTTCATGTGGCGCCTGTCTGGAAAACAAAATACTCAGCCACCATGCTTCCATTCATATTCTGGAAGTCATTGACTCCAGCATGCAGCCCACTGGCAGAAATTGCCCTACATGCCTCGCGCATACTTTGAAAAGGTTTTAGATCCGCCTGAGATTTATCCTTTCATATTTGTGTGCGGCCCCGGCTGGCGGGGGGCGGTACAAATCCTGAGCACCCCGTGCCCATGTTCATTGGGTCTTGCTTGGATCTGGCGAGTCCAACAAGGGGTAGGAATTTGGCAGCCTTCAACAGCAGCTTGTCTGCAGGACGCAACTTGCCTCTTGACAGGAAAAGCATGTAATAATAATAATAATATTAGTAGTAATAATAATAATAATAATAACAATAGTAGTAATAATAATAATAATATTATGAGCAATGTTTGTGCAGCCTGGCCTACTTCCGCTTCTACGTGGTGCTGGCGTTCATCTTCCTCATACTCGCATCCATCATCGGCACCTTCTGGCCAATCTGGGAGGCGCGGGATCTCTTTTCCAAAGTCCTCACCGGACGCACCTTCCAGGAGAACGTCGACCGCAGCTTTGGCGGCAGCCGGTGCGTGCTCCTATTGTAACAGCGTTGAAGGTTCAAATTCAAAGTGCGTTATGACCCTAGGCCTGTCCTGGATCTGTGGGTTGATATGGCTGCTTTGTGATTCACCTCCTGTGTGAACTTGTTCGTTCTACTCAAGAATCTGTGTAGGAACGCAAGGCATAGAACTGGGATGCATAAAAGGGAGACTAGCTTGCCCGGTTCCAGTGCAATGTCTGTCTGTCACACCACTGCCACCTGTCATCGTTTCACTGGTAGGCAGTGCCTCTCCCGGATGAGAGCATCGCATATATTTGTATATTATCAAATTTGGAGTCTGAACTTGGATTACTGCAAGTCAGGAACGCATCAGCAAAGGGCGGCGCGGCTGCGGTTGTGCCAAACGACGACACAGCCCACAAGACGGAGTTCAAGGCGGACATTGACGAATCCAAGATCCCTGATGCACCCATCAAGGCCGAGCCATGATGTGCTCACAAGCAAGAGGATTCTTTTTTTCTCTACTGACATTTACTCAGAAGATTGCTTCAAGGAGAAAAACTTCTTCTCAGCGTCGTACAGCACGTGGGAGGCTGATCAGACACGACGGAGGCTCCCGGTTTCATGCTAGGAGGCAGCCAGATCAGTCACCCCATGAGTCATGAGTGGCCATCAGTGGATAATTGGTGGACATTCATAGGACAAATAAAAGCAGCTGTTGAGACAGCAACCATGTGCGCTGTCTCAGGGGCCTATTTTTTTATTCTGGCATTGCATTTTAAGAACTTGCAAATCTATACTGGGGTGTTATGGAGTGTCGTATAGTGGAGTGCCGTATTATTTGGCTGGTAGCAAGTGCGCCGCAGTTGAACCCCGGGCATTTTCGGGGGTCCTGATAGGCATAGCACTGTTATCAGCACTGCGATTATTTTCTGTCTTAGGAGCATTTGGGCTGCCCAGGGGACTCTAAATTAGTAAACTGGTTTAGGTTTTCCTGGGATGCTAGGGAGGGGGCATAAAAATGCTTATCATAGCTTCAGGGGAGTTGAGAGTTGGAGTGGGGAAATAATTGTGGCAGTGAAGGGAACTCTGGATTCGGGCTGCGTACCGTGGGGGCGTTACAGTCAATTGACTTCTCTTACTAGAGGACATATATTCATCATAATAAGCATGCATGGCAGCCTAATGCATTGGTCTGAAGCTTGTATTTCAAGGAGGGTGGCTGACTTATGCAGTCGTGCCTTTCACATAACTTGAGGCGGTGTATACTGCCTTTTGAGAGGAGAAACGTGAATTTAAAGGGCACTCAAATGCAAGGTGCAAAAACTGTAACATCGCACTGCTGTCAGGACAAAGAGTGCATTTCTAGACAGGCAGCCCCGAGAGAGCAGTGTTGTTTTGTCTGCTGCAATGCAGGTGGTCTGTGAATTCTGCTTTGCTCGCCAAATGGCCGTGCTCTGGTGTGAAAGTCTGACTGTTGACTTCATGCTTTGTTATGAACTTTACTGAGTACTTTCTGTTGATTGTGGCTCTTGAAGGTGTTCGTGCCTTCCCCTGCCTGGCTGTTGGATGCTTGGCAATCCCATCACGGGTTCCTGATGAGGAGCAGATTTCCAACATTGCAAAAGCAATCGTAAGTCATACGGTGTAACAGCATATGGGCGTGTCATGCACTGATGACATACATGCCAGAATGTGCTCATTGCATGGCAGAATATAATTTGGACCTGAAATATGCATGCGCATGCGGGCTTCAATGCATCCTGCAGTTCAACTGCACTCTGCTCACTTTATGGGTAGCATAAGTTGTGAATGTTGCATGATCTTTTACAACACTTTGCTTGCTTGAAGTGGTTTCGAGTTTGCCTCTCGAAATGACAAGCGCCTGCTCCTTGATCCTATGTGCTTCCCATCACTTGGACCAGGTTATGCTTATGCCAACCATTGACTCTGGTTACCCAGGACATGCTGGGTTGCAGCCTGTCCGCCACATACGACCCCTTTTCTTGAGCATCACATCAGTAATTTGAATCATCTAGTTTCCCCTGAGCATCAAGTACAGTACAAAGACAAACAGCAACTCATGCAAGTGATAATGTAACAGAACAACTTATTTGAATTCTCCCAAGCAGCGTCTACAAAAGCTTTCAACAGATTACATAGACTCATCAATGTGCATATACAAAATATGCATCGTTTAATTGCTTAAGAATCCTCAGAAAAACTCAGTCCACATCTCACAATATGAGGTGCAATTGGAGATTACTGTGAATATGCAGTTGATATGCCTTGGTATAGACACAATCAATAAGAATTAGTAATAAGAATTCAAACGCTCAATTATCAGCATGCATCATGGTTGATGCCAGGTGCATAGACCTGCCGCCATGATGCCACGGATAACACAGTCTGCCAAAGAAGCCGAATTGCCGGGACAAAGAATGGCCATTGCTTCTGATGAAAACGGAAGGACGCATTTTGCACTTTGCAACTCTCAGATCAAAAGATGGAATGAGGAAACATGGGAACGCCGCCAGCAAGGCACCCCCGCCAGACCAGGCAACCCTGCGCCGGTTTGGCAAGCCCCTTGGAAGAGCCAGAATTGGCAATGGATTGCAGGGAACGCCCCCCCTCAGATGGAGGTGGAGCAGGGAACGCCGCGGGAGGTGACGCCGGCCTTGGAATTCGGCCGCAGCAGCTCGTAGGCAAGACCCCGGGTGCCGACCACCCCGCGGATCTTGCTGCCGCTGCGATTGCGGGCCGAGATGTCCTCATCCAGTTTTGCTAGCGCCGTCAGGAAGTTCTTGTGCGCGGCCCTCGCCTTCTCGTCCTGTTGGCATGCCCAGCTCTACTGTCAGTCGCTCACATTGTCTTCCCCAAATACTTACATGACCTAAAGTTATGCCTGACTCTGATTTTGAGATGCAACACTCAGCATGACACCTGTACACCGTCAAGGCAATGAGTTTTCCACGATGCTGCGGATCAAGAGGCAGCAGTACTTCCATAAGAAGGACGGGACAGGAGGCTTCATTGTGGAACATTTCACGGGCATGACTTTACATCAGAGCATCACAGAACTGGTAGCAGGGAGACAGCGTAACTGGACAGGTGCGGTTCACAAATGCTTGACACCTGGGGGTTCTGGATGTAAACTCTGATTTGAGGGTGGAAGCAGAAACAGGGGCCACACATTGATCCACTTCAATTCTGCAGAGCCCAAGGACCCTTTGTTGGGCACCCTTGATGCTACTCATTATATTGTTTCAAGGTGCCTAACCTAAAATAGAAGGGTGCGCACGTCGATACACTGGAAAATTTTATAGTCCAGGTACTCCTCAGTGGACCTATGGGAAGAAAACCCCTAGACCCTAAACCCCAAGTGAGGTCAATGGATTTAATTGCAGGGTTTGAGGGCGATAAGGAACCAGACACTCACATCTATCCACTGGGGGATTTTGTGGTCGAGGTATTCCTCGTTGGGCGCATGGGAAGACAGCACCACGTACAGCAGCGCAGCCGCCAGCGAATCTTCGGGGTTTGGCAAGTAGCTCAGCAGCTCCGACTCATAGCTCTCTTTCAGCTCCTGCGCAGAATCAACAAGCTGTAAAGCCTAAATATATGAATATGCCAGCGCGAGGCTCGTCATACAAGTGGGTTGTTCTTCTTATCAGGGATGGCAATTTCAACGCCGAAGGCCACGGGGCATACATGCAGGGCGTATGCAAGCCACATGGGCATTCAACATTCTCATCATTGCTTCTCCCTCGATCCAAAGAAGTTCTCAAGCAACATGCCATGAACTCACTGCAATGCAGCTTCCGGGTTCTTGCCGGGCATCACCGGCACAGATAGAAAACTAGATTAGGAGGAAAATTTTGTCTTGATTTGTGTTCAGCGCACGTCTCTTGACAGCACCCCGGGAGATGAGCACAGCATCACGAGAGCGAATTGCCTTGTCTACCCTGAGAGTTGCAGCCTTCCATTACAGGGGGCTAGGACCAAAACGTCACCTTGACGCCTGGTGCGCCCCTCTCTGGGATGGGCTTGCGTATGAGGGCAGGCCGGTTTGGCATGTAGCCCGAGTAGTCGTACTGCCCTGCAGCAGCCATAGCCTCGCGTTTGTCGAGAATCTGACGATCAAGCAAAAGTGAGACAGATCAGACAGAAACTCTGGCATGCGACTATGCCAGGCTGTGTTCAACAAGGGATTCTTGTCGTTCTGGTGGGCTGATGCCAGGCACATCTTGTCAAATAAAATCAATAACAATCTCAGAAAGTCTCGGCTGTAAATTTCAATATCCTGCCTTTGGGGCTATCTCTTTAGCGTGAAAGCTTCACATCAGTCGGGGCCCCAACAAACCATAACAGGATTGTTTAATTTCAAAAGTATTGATTTAAGTTCAAACAACGCCGCGCACCGAAGTTTACGGCGGCGTGGTGAGCGGAGCCCGTAAAGGCGATGGTGGTGAGGATGTCCCGTAGGTCTGTTACGGTGTCTAGCGCGGGCCAGCCCACGGTCTTGTCAGGGTGTCCTTCCGCCTGAACCTCGGTCCACCAGCTCTGAATCTCCTTGTCCTCCTTCAGCTGCAAGCCAGATATGTTTATGGGATATTGAACTCAACTTTTTTAACGCTTAGTACCGTTCCTGCAATGAGCATACCAGTCAACTTTGTCAGCTTCGGGCCAACCAAGCAAAACTCTTGATAACAGACAACATGTATAGATCAAGCTGCATGCGCGCTTTGTTCATTGCGCTTGGTGACCCCTAGATTGAGTTCTGCACTCTCACTTCTGCCTCTAGAGGTCCTCCTTTGACCAGCTGCAGCCCTAAAATGCCAAATTGCCCTTTGCCCTTCCTTTGGAAATAGTCCTCAGCAGTGGCTCTTGGCGTGCTGCTGCCGTGTCTGTATTATAGCATGCAGCAGGAGGGATGCACCATAGCTACATTCGCAAATTAGTACAACTGCCTCGAGGGAGTAGACACTGTACCATCATGCTGCATTCAAGATAAGGAAGGACCATGCAAGATCGGGCCCTGGCAGCTCCTTAATACGGGTCTAAGCCATCCCAGTGCCCAGAGAATGATAGGATAAATGCAGTCTAGATCAGCCGCACCTGCGCGTCGCTGGCGTAGTAGAGTTGCAGATAGGCTCCAAACCAGTCGCGCATGGCGTACCAGATATCAAGCCCGTCCTGCGCGTACGGGTAGTCCAATGCTGGCACCAGCCTCTCCGCTGAATCGCGCACCGGAATCCCTGCCTTGTCCGTCTGTACCATGCCCCTGCATTTGAGAGAGCGGGAAGGGAGGTAAGTGTGAGTTCTCAGGACCATTTTGCTGCTGCACAGTCAGTGCGGGCTTAGTCGGATTAACTGAACTGCATTTTAGTAGAGCACTCTTCGCACATCAGCTCTTAAGCTTTTGCACCACTCCTGGAGCATGCGTCTCAGGATAGCGGGTATGAGCAAGTAAATCACAGGTGGGGTCCTTTTCATGCAAGACCTTATAATGCAAGACCATTTAATTGCACCCTACAGCGCATCCCCGCTTGATGGGCAACCGGGTGCGCCAAATGCAAAGCCTTGGAATCTGAAGGGCTCATTACAGAATCGTCCACAAAATGCACATTTCATGCAAAAGGGTTCAGAGGCGCCATTAAAACACACCTGACGATGAGGTCTGACTCAAAGTTCTGCTCGTCAAAGCGATATAGATTCTCGTACACGTAGGATGCCAGGTGCATCGTGAACCTGCATGGAAGAAAGCCGTATATCATATCCTCGTCCCTGCAAAATTTCTTGAGAGGATATCGCCCTCATCCCTTGTTGACTCAGCGTTTCATAAGGAACACCTAAAAATTCATACTGCACTGTGGTCACAGAAGAGTGGCCAACTGCGTGCAGAAATCTTGTGCAATCATAACGCCTTGACTGCTGTTTTCTGAAACCTCTGAACCCTGAATAGTAGGTGAGACACGATATTGAGTACAGCTCTTTTGCAACAGGGGCACCTGCCGCTGGTGAAGATCTGTTCTACCATGATCTTGAAGCTTTCATGGAGCACTTGCCCGCTGAGTGAAAATCTTTTGCTTAGCTGAGAGCCCTGAAAAATTCACCCAGCTCATCAATATAAGACATCTGCTCCAGAGGAAGGTATTCACCTGCCGCTGGTGAAGGTCTGTTCGAGGGTGCCGTCTGCGTTGACCAAAATGGATCGCGCGTTTGCATTGATGTGCATCGTGTAGCGGAAGTGCGGCAGCATCAGTTTGTACACCTGGCGGCAGGCATTCAGATGAGTAAATAAATTACACAATATGCTGGCGGCTGGCGGGGGGAGGTATAAATACTAAGCACCGTGCCCATACTTCACTGCTTTTTGCTTGGATCTGGCAAGTCCATAATGGGGTAGGACCTTGGCAGCCTTTGATTGCAGCTTGTCTGCAGGATGGACCTTGCCTTCTGGCAAATGGTGCGCGTAATGATATTAATATTAATCAGGTGACGTCACACGTTTTGAGACCACTTGCCTGGGGAAGCTTGGGAAACAAGCGGGGGCCTTCTGGTCAGCAATCACTTTGTGGGAACAACTTCAGAAAGTTTCAAGGTGTGCATAATAGTTGCTTGACTGGGATTGTTAGGCTCATTGAATTTGAGCTCGTCTGACACAAAGTGCTGTGTCTCTGGGCAAAGGAGGCAGTGCCATGGAAAAACACTGATGGACAGAAAAGGGCTAAAGAAATCCATGAACTTTGGGTGAGCAAATCTATATATGCAGGATGACAAGGGGGTGACTGACCGGGTGGAGGGCTGACAGGTGGCGCATGGTGGCGATGATGAAGGGCTCCTGGCATGCATGCGCGCGCAGGTAGTGACTCACCAGCTGGTGGTACCCTGTCAGCGCACGCTCAGCAAATAAGTTGTTGTTATCTGCCAGATTAAAGAGATCCTTGCATTCCAGTCCTGCCCAGCTCAGAAATGGATATGGCAGTTTTTCTGTGCAATTGTAAACTGGTGAGGGGACATGTGTTGATTGCTTGAGCCCATTCATGTGAAGCTGTATGGCGCTGCAACAGTGATATGCAGGCCACAAATTTGCACCAAGAGGATCAATGGAAGTTTCCAGGTGATCAAGTCAATCTACTGCAAATGACGAAGACAACTTACTGCATGCTGCATACAACATACTGCAGTGTGACGCATTGGGCTAATGGCACAAGCGTGCTTGGTCACAGGCCTGGAAATATGAAAACAAGAGGAGATAATCCTCAGCTCTGTGAAAATCAAACAATTTATTGGAAAGGAGCCAAGAACACCCAGAAGGCACATGATGACTCACCGCAGTCCAGCGATGAGATGATTTCTTTGGCGAGCTGCCAGAGCTCCTTAACATCGTAGGGGGTGTACACCGTTCCCTCCTGGTTTAACTTCTTCTGCAGCTCAATCGCCACAGGCACCAAGTACTTGTTGTCCCTGCAGCAATAAGGCAACCGAAGATATGGGTGCCTCGGTCTCTTTATAGCACAATTTGCAAGTCAACAAGCAAACCCTGAGCCCAACTTCTGATCTGTGATTCTCTGGACTGGCGTGATTTCAAATGTAGAGAATGCCCTATTATTTTTAGGCTACACCGCACTTTGTAACCCTCTCAATTTGTATCTTATGTGTGTGTTCTGTTGCCCTGCTTGTTCAGTGGGCATCTGAAGATCCAGATCATCTTGTGGAAATGAGACGGACTGGATCCAGGAGGGCGATGCATCTATGTATAAATGCATACCTCGCCAACACAATTGATATGGAAATTGCATGGCAAAGCAATGTCTGCCTTGTCCCACGACGGTATGAAAGGCAGTCACTCACGTGTAGTAGAACAGGGCTTTGCCAGCGTGCTGCACACGGTCCTTTGTGAGCCATGGAATGTCGGTGTCGCCTTCCGGCCTCTTCTGGTCGTTGATCAGTTCGATGTAGTCGGCAAAGCCGGCGGTGTAATCCGCCCTGAAGAGCCGGCCTCCCTCCTCCAGCCTTTCTGTCAGAGTCTTCCCCTCCAGCAGACCTGCCAGATTGAAGCTCCGAAAAGTCACTCAAGCGAAGGCACCAAGATGGCCAAATACTGAAACCTAGGAAACAAAAGCATGTCAATCAGCAGGTCTGCAAATGGAAAGAAGTCTGTCTTACATTCACGAGCCAAAATTGGCAGGAAACTACAACAAAGTCAAAAGAGAAGAAATGCAAGAAACACAAGGCAGTGCGAGGGCCATCTAGATAGGACACTGCCTTGCAATGGTGTTGTTCTGATATTCATTAATGAATATGCATTTCTAAGCATTCCGATTGAGGGTTCAGGAGGCCGCACCACCGATGGAGTCTTCGGTGAATAGAGTCCCTTCGAGCCATTCTGGTGTCACAGCTTGGATGAAGCAGGGGTGCTGCCCGGCCAGGTACTGGCGCCCAAACTCTTCATCGCTGCACCACACCAGCTGCCGGTTGCGCCGCACGCGGGGCAGCTTGAACTTGCTTGCCTGCCTGCGTTTTGCAAGAAGCAATCTGATCTAACACATACTTGGACATTTTCCCTCACTCTATCGGGGTTGTCAATCTGCAGAATGCACACTTCTGCACAAGCTTTAAACAACACGCGTCTATCCTTGCCACGCATGTTTCACTCATTGCTTGCTAGCACTGCACAGCTTGTCACGACAACTCACATGCAAATGCTTCTACATCCTGCATGCGAGTTCTTGTGACAAGCACTTTGAACCTGTGGATTATGATGCACCAATACATGCACAGATCACTGCAATGCAGAGGCGCCCACATCCTCCAATTGGGCGCAGGTGAAGAGGTTAATGTCCAGCAGGTGAAAGTGTTATATGTACATGCACATTGATCACTCACCAGAAGTCATCGAGCTGATCGAACACCTTGTCAGCCTCCCTCAGCTTTATGATGCCATTCTTGTCGTCAGTGTCTGCATCACCACAGATGAAATCTCACCATGTCACCTTCACATAATATTATGAGATAAAAGCAAAAATTCTCAGGCGTCAGCCCCTTTCATTGCGCATTCAGTCCCCCACGCAGCCAGTTCTGGCGACCAGCAGACCAGATGAATCCTGTCATACACTTGCAAACATGTTCAAAGGCAAAGGAAAGCAGGTTCCAATGGAAACCATAGAGTTCAATTGTTTGCAGTGTTCAGGATGACTCGGCGATTAGTCACCGTCTGGCTCGGTGAACAGAGCATCCACAGCGTGCAGGCTCTTGTAGGTTTCCTTGTTGCCCTGGTTGCAAAACAGCGAGCCTATCTTTGACGGAATCTGCGCAGCACCAGACTTTCTCTGTCAGCAATCCTGTTAGGGTTCATTGCATTTGTCTGTCTCTCAATGTCTTTTGCATGTCCCATCAAATCTTGCCTCGAGGGTGCAAGCCTGGCTTGAAGCAAGAAAGAACCAAGGGGCACGCAGGAGTGGCTTCAGGTGGAGTTGATCTGAAGGTCGCAAGCAAGTCCTAAATTTGAATGATACAGGTCAAGAGCAGGATTTTCCTGTATCAGATTACCCAGCAGTCTCTGCTTAAGTGTACTAGCTGCGAGCATGAAATCAGGAGAGTTGCTGCTGCAACAAGTTTGCACGCTAATAATTGGGTCACAGGAATGAGTCACCTGTGAGATGCCGGCGCGCAGCTCGTCTCCAACGAAGCCAAAAGTCTTCGTCTCATTAAACTGCTCGTCCAGGGGCAGCCAGGGCAGACCAATGGGCAGACCCACTGTGCGCAGCATGCCAAATTATCGATCAACTTTTATGATAAGACTCATGCAAATACCGGCAGCGCACATGCCAGCACTCAATTGCAGCAAGGCTCAGGCAGGTTGCAGATTGCATGCCCGGAAAAAGAGTTGTGAAAGCAGCTCACTACAGGCACACCGCGCGTTTGAGAACGGTCAGTGATTCTCTTCACAGAGACTCAGACAATGTTGCAGAGAGCAATGCATGCAGATGGGCGGCTGTCTTTCTAAGCTAGATTTTTCAAACGACAATTGGAACTTTTAAAATATGCGCGGGACGGAACGCGAGAAGCTGCTTGGGCGGTGCAACTTCCAACTTTCCTCATACATGCTACGCAGTCATGCGTGAGCACATATTTGACAGCATCACATCAGGATTTGGGCAGCACCGCATATCTTTGCAGAGGAAATCAAGGCATAGTTATGAAAAACATGAAAAACGAGGAGGAAGGAGCTCAGTGAGCTGCTTGGGTGTTTGTCCTTCCAATAACTTTGGAAACAAAAATTGAGAAATCCGAGCGGGAGGGAACGCACAGAGTTGCTTGGGCGGCGCGACCTCAAACACCTTCTCCCGCTTGCCCAGCACGGCGGCAAGCCCAGCGGTGAGCGGCCGGCCGGTGCGCAGCCGCCGCGGAAAAGGAAGCTCTGCGCCGCCGAGTATAGGCCTTTCTAGATCACGTGACTTGTCGGGGTTGCCGAGGTCGTTGTATGCCTGGTAGTCATAGATTCTGTCCGGGCTCCTTCGCTGCTGCCGCGAAGCCTCTGTCAGCTTGCCCTTCTCATCCTTCCCCTGCAGCAATTATAGTAATATGGAGATAAATTGTTGCGTATCAGGGTGGAGGGTGAACTTTAACCCAGAATCAGAATATGACTGACACCATCTTGCCGCACCTGTGGCCCATGTATTACTTGGGAAGACCTGCTAGGACTCCTCCCTTTCGTAAATAGAAGAAGAAAGTTTGCCCTTGCTGCACACCAAAGGCTGAAGCCGCATGCATATGGTTCTTGGTCAGGCACATCACCAGTAAACTGACTTTATACCGCATTAAGCTAATTCACAGCATGTTGATACGCACCTGGATGGCGTAGAGCTCCTTCTGTCTCAAGCTAGCGATGGGGCCAGGAGTGTCCTGCGGCAATTTGGCGTCCGATGAGAAGAAAATGCGCTCACCCTGCGCGCGCGTTAGACACCCTTCAAATTGACACATCTTTGACATGTTCTCATGGCGCTTCTCCTGCAGAGCTTATGACTGCAGGTTTGACACCCCTGGCTCAAATGGCTTAGGATTAGATGCACACGCAAATCATGCAGCAAAATCCCAGCAACCCCGGTGAGCTCTCATTGCAGGTTCATGATCTCTCGACGCTGCGTGCATGCAGCTTGGCATGCGCACGAGCAAGCTTGCCAACGCACAGCTGTTGTTGATGAAGGCATTTCACATATCACAAGCATGCACTGTATCACCTCCATAAGTATCACGGCTGGTGCGGCAGGACATGTGTTATTGTCGTATGTTGGGAAATAGCAGGCCTCACCTGCAGCTCGTGCACGGCGGAGTGGCAGTGGAACATGGTCTCCCCAACTTTGACTGTCCCAATGTAGATCCTGTGGTTGCTGTCAGGATCCACAAACTTGGTGATAAGGTCAAGCAGAGCATCTCCCGGGGCTTGGCCCGCGCCCCGCAGCAGTCCAGTCAGCCAATTGCCCGGGCTGGGTGGGTTCTCCTGCTTAGTCATCAGCAGCGCGCCTGCCGGGCAGGTGCACAGAAGCTTTCTCAGCACAAGTGCATTTCTGGTGCGCATGTGTGTGACACGTGACCCTAAGGCACCAACTTGACCTCTGAATACAGCAAACAATCACAGGACATCTTAAGCATTTCAAAGGCACTCTTCAGGGCTGACAGGCTTCAAAATCAGATTCTGACATGCACATCTAAAGGTTTACTTTCAGTAGTGGCAATGCATACATAGATGACTGGCAAAGGCAATTAAAAGCCGTGTTTGCAGACATGCGCCATTCTGTGATTCCAGTGTCATTTTTGTGGACATGTGGCACTGAGAATTTTGCAAAGCCCTTAGCAACGCTCACTTGTGTGCCCAATCATCTATGGCTTTGGGCCAACGCAGGGGTGTATCTAGCGGGTGCAGAGGCCAGGACAGGTGAGTCACCGGGAGTGCCGAAGTTGGCGGGCAGCTGCACAGTGGCATAGAAAACTGTGCCAACATCGCCAAAGCCCTCGGCCGCGCCGCTCTGGCGAGGCACTTGAACAAAATCCCAGTTTGTGGCGTCGAAGATCTGGCTTTCAGGGATCTTTAAGTTGGGATCCTCCGACACGAACTGAGGCATGTCACACAAATGTGATCAGTCACACAGCTGGCTTGATGTACTTGGGACCCATCAGGTTTTATGGAAGTACAGCGGGTTCCACAAATGAGTTATATTCGAAGGGGACTTGGGTAAGGCAGCAAGGAAATGTGGAAGTACCTGGAGAGTAAGCCTCGGCTTGAAGCCCTTTTCCTTAGACATGTCGCGGTGGGTGGCGATCTCAATCTTCACATCAATGCTGCCTTGTGGTGGGGGAGAAGGTGCACTGCTGACAGGTCTCTCCTGGATGAGCACTCCTGTCACCTGGAACGTAAAATAAATACGAGGCGTCATAAGTGTGGTCCACACGTATCTGAACGGTTGGGGTCAGTTTGATCTTGGATAGGTGGGCAGTGTCCTCGACCGGACATCCTCAACCGGACGTTCAATCAGGAATGATCGCACAAGCAATAAGAAAAGGATTTACATTCGAATGAATGCATGCCAGGGCTCACAACAGAGGGGACTGGCCAGCAGCCGAAGAGTGAGCATCTCATGTAACTCGAACCCTTCACCTACTTTCGCGCCTCTGTGTTCTACGAAATGTGCTTGTATATGTAATAATGACACAAAAACAAGTTATGGAACCAGCAACCAGACTAAACGCTCCGATCTCTTTCCCGGATCGAGGTCAGGAGTGTCGCGATCGTCAGGATAGACCCCAAGTGCACACAACCATAAGAGCCACCAACGAGCTGACATTCACGGTTAAACAGCTGATAATGAATATCAGATTACCTCTGTGAATGCGCGCAGGCGAAGCTTGCCCCCATTCCCGCACAGTGGCATGGCGTGGGAGCCTACATGGAAGTTGGATCGTGCGGAAGCCCACGGCCTTGTCCACGGTGCGCTTCGCATATTAGCGCATCGCGATGTAAAGCAAATTGCATTCGCTGACATTGTAACGACGGCCCACGGAGAGAGTTCCCAGTCAACTTCGGCGGAAGAACCTTTTGATGGAGACACCCAATAAACCGATGTTATAAATGAAGCAAATCTATATATAGGATGTCAAATGAGTGTATAAGCGTCAATCAGTGCATTACAACAATCAGGTTCTTTGAATCTCTGAACAGAGCGGTGTTCCTCTTGTACGACAGGTCAGGCAGGGGATAATTCTTTAGACATGGTTTTCTCGTGTTTTGGATGGGCTTCCTGTCATGAATGGAGCCATCCATGGCACTTTTTGTGTTGAAGGAATTCCGTTTTGCTTTTGCCGTGTTATTCGTTGTTTTGTTGGTCACTCATGTGCTCTCGTTGGTGACCATTCGATGCACTGATCGTCCCTCAACTCTGTCAAAGAGCAATCTCGTCGCCTCGTCACATTTCTCCGATTGCAATTACCCTGCATGGATAGATGCAGCTTCTGGTGACACTTCGCTGCGCGGAGCTGTGTTAAGATTGATCACATGCACCTCCCCTGATCAGGCAACTGAGTGACTGTATCGAGTCCAAGAAGAATGCACAAGACGCCCACAGCAAAACTACCAGCAGTCCACGAATGCTCGAAGCACTATATTTTTAGTGCCATGCGTATGTTGTTCATTTGAGGCTACTTACTTATAAGCTATCTACAGATAAAAACACCGCACGATGGTTGCTTCTGTTCAGCTGAAAGGCCTTCTTGCAAAATTAGCGAAGTGTTGACAATCCTCTGACGTTTTTCTTTCATCGAGGACCCAGCCACCACCACTACCCTGCTGGTGCTGTCACTCTGAGAGCAACACATCTTGTCAGAGATGGACTACTACCCAGCAGAGGTGGCCACTCCGCCTTTGGCTCTGGTCGCCCTCTTGGGATGTCCTGGGCTCCATGGAATCGTTGGAGAGTTTTTGCGGGCGGCCCACAAACCACCCATAAACTCCCTTGGCATCGGGGACCCTGCTATGGCCGGACGCATCTTCGGTGAGAATATGCTTGTGCGTTGCCACATTGCTCAAACAATGTCAATAAATCATCCCAATAATATTTTGACTGTCCCAGAAACGTCAAGAAGTGTGAAGTGCTGGTGCCATGATCATGCCTCCCTGACTTTGCAGAAGAAAAGAAGGCTTCGATGACCGCCCATAGCGGCCCGTTGAATATCCTAAAGGTAGGGAATTGTGTCGAACTCCGTTGCAGCGTTGTGCGACGTGAATGTGCCATTGAGCGCTTGAAGATGTCCACATCCAGGCAAGCATGTCTGAAGCCATGAACTGACGCATGCTGTCTTGGGCAGGCGGACTGGTTCGCCAAGCACCGGCAGCAGAGGCCGGCAGTCGCCGCTGTCTTCTTTGAGCGGTGCGCTGCCACTGCACCTCATGCAAGATCCCTGCTTGTGGCATACTCCGACGTGATTTGGTGGAAGTTCTTTGTGGATGCCCCTTGATTCTCTTGGCAGGAACGGAATGTCATAGCATCATAGGTACTCTAAACAACTGGCCTGCCTAGGGTACATGCAGCATGCTGACATCATCACAAAACCCACCGCCATTGCCAGTATCGAGCAGACTTGCAGGCACCAACGCGGATGGCAGACACGTGACATGATCGACAATGGTGTCATCACAAACGCAGGGAGGCCGTAACGGGGGATCCGGCGCAGTGGGCGCGCGTGCTGGCGGGGCTGGAGGCGGTGCGGCAGGCCACGCGGCCACGAGGCGCACGAGTCGTGTTAGTCATCGTGCACGCGCCCGGCGGTCCGCCCATCGACCTGCCCGAAGACCGCCTTGCTGGCCTCACACGGCAGGCCGGCCTGGACAGGCGGTAAGTCCAACTTCACTTTCGAAGCCACGCACATGTTTCAAGACACCGGTGGCCGCTTTCTCGGCCCTGAAAACTTCGCTATTCAACACTATCTTGAATCATCTCTGGCCACAAGAGTTTACTCACCGCCTCCCCAGCACAGTACCAACCCTCATTATTCTGCTGTCAGCATGCTGCAGTTGCTGCACGTGCATCTTGTGCTGCTTGGCGGGTTTTCAGTCATGCAGGCAACAATAAATGTTGCTCGCTGCAATTGCCGGAGACCTGGTGGGTGTTGGGTCCCGTTTAAAGTCCTTGTCGGTGCACTGTTCCTCAGGGGGTTGAATCGCCTGTTCCAACACATACAGTGTGCCTCTGCGTGTGCTTAAAGGCGTTCTGGCCTTCGGTGCGTGCCTACTGCAGGTGGGTGGTGAACATGGGGACCGGGGAGGGGGAGGTTGGGCTGCGGCGTCTGGGGCGTTCCCTGTACGAGGCGGCCGGCGCATTCTACGCCGACGACGCGCGCCGGCGGCTGGCCGTCCACGCCGAGCGCCGCAACCCATCACCCGCCATCTCCGCGCGCACCGCGTTCAAGGCATGCGCTCTTTCTATTCTGCTCCTCTGCTTTCCTTTTCCTTTACCTCTGGCCTCAGGATGTGTGGGTACACATTGAGATGACCTGCACGCCTGGGAACAAAGCAGCTGTCCCTGGATTAAAAAGGATGAAGAAATGTTGTCTAAATTCAAACTTGGTTAGTCTTGATGTTTTCCCGCCTTTCAATGGCCCCTGGTTCTATTCGCAGCCACTGACTCAAACTGACTGTAGTCCGGGCTGGGGAGTGCACAGCACATGCAGAGTGTTCTTAGAAAGCTTCACATGAGTGTTTCGCAGCAGTGTTTGAGCCCGGGAGCTGATGGAAATTGTGTGCATTTTGCAGGCGGCTGCACTGGCTGAGTTTCGCGCGGACTGGGCCACAGCCGTGCGCACGTACCAGGCGGCCTACGCTGAGCTGCTGCGCGTCGATCAGGCCGGCCCGCTGCCGCTGCAGCGCTGGACCGAGCTGGCAGCCGTTGCCGAACTGGTGCACCTCAAGGTGTGCCCAAACTAGTAAACTGAAGATTTATCTGGTGTATGGCGCAGGGCTTGCTGTTGTTGTGTGGGCGCAGGCAGACACGGGGAACTGGGAAGGGAAGCTCATGCATTGGTCTTGGCCGTGTTGCAGACTTTGTCTTTGTCACGTTGGAAGGTTGTCTTGTGAAAGGGCTTGGAGGGCTCGGAGTGGTTGAGTGAGTTTTGGGTAGGGAGCCCAGGAGGGGCTGGTGGTTTTTAATATGATGCAAAGATGGCTTTTTGCAGCTTTTGCTACTCCTACAGTGGGTCATTCACTAGATCATACAGGACATGGGATCTACGAGCAAGATAAGCTGGATTTTATAACTACAGCATAGGATTGTTGGCATCGGCAATCTGTCCTGGGTTTCCATGCCGGCCAGGAGAGCAGCATACGCCCTGGGCAGGAACTAGCTCTTCATGACAGCTGCTGCCATTATGATCTTGGTGCTTCTCCATGGCATGTCCTCCTCTCCTGGCCTACCCAGTATGACAGAGATTATCGCTCCTTCAAAATCTTTGTTTTGGTATCCACCGGCTCTCAGCAAAAAAAAAATGAATTTGAATCCGATTTCGAACCGTGCCATGCGTGAAGGTGGTGGCGCTGCAGCTGCTGCTGCTGCTGCTGCTGCACCAGCAGTGCATGGCCGAGGCGCTGACTTCCACTGACCTTTAGAGATTATATTACAGGTTGGGGGTTACCCACCGCCGACATTGAAAAGTTCAAAAATTTGAATCCAAACGTGCCATGCGCAGGTGGTGACGCTGCTGCTGCACCAGCAGTGTGTGGCCGAGGCGCTGGCGCAGTTCCGGGCGCACATCAGCGCGTTCCGGCAGCCGCCGCTGCCGCCGCCGCCGGCCGCCGCAGCCGCGCACGCCGCGTGGCTGGTGCGCCAGTACACAGTCATGGCCCAGCTTCTCTCCCAGCGGGTGGACGCCGGCCTGCTCCCGCCACAGGTGCGCATTTCTATTTTCTAGATTTTTTTCCTTTTCCAGGGATGGGTTTTGGTTATGGTGATACCGCCGCCGGCCGCCGCGGCCACGCACGCCGCGTGGCTCGTTTGCCAGTACACAGTCATGGTCCCGCTCCTCTCCCAGCGCGTTTATGCCGGGCTGCTGCCGCCGCAGGTGTGTTTTTTTTCTTTTGCTCCTCGGGTTTTCAAATTATAGGGTTAGGGTCTTTCATTTTAAAACCCTGGAAAACAGAGCATTCTTTCAACTTATGTCTGCAGGAGTTGATGCGTTTTAGGAATAGGGACAGGCAAGGGCAGAACGCGTTAGGACACAATTAGTGGGTTGTGAGACGCCGACCTAGGTGTGCCGCGTTCCCTGATTCTGTGGATTGATTGCTGCCTTGGCATTCGGCAAGAATGTGCGGTTGCACAAAGTTGTAGCAAAGCAAGGATGGAGGGACATCACAAATCCATGCTCATCTGTCCCGTGGCCACGATTCCTCTATCCCTCTTCTACTTCTGCAACCCTATGTTTGACATGCATTCTCATCTATGTCCTTGAGAAGGGACTCCTGTACTTTGTGGCCAAATCTTTCCCTATGGACAGATATGAGAAGGCGGTCCCAACAGAGGGTCCTGGAAGGAGCTCAAGGGTTAGAAGGAACATGGTCGCGTATTTTATTATTATTCTTACACGCTTTTCCTGCCAGAAGCAAGGTGCGTCTGCAGACAAGCTGCAGTAAAGGCTGCCAAAATCCTACCTCTTGACGGACTCGCCAGATCCAAGCAAGACCCAATCAACCGTGGGCAGGGGCGTGTATTTGTTCGGCCATAAATGGGTCGAATCGAGTGCACAGCAGGTACGTTCAAGCGGTGCCGTGCTGCGCATGTTTTGAGGGAAACCTTCTGTGTGTATCCTGCAGCGGGAGGCGCAGCCGGCCCACTTCTTCCTGGGGGCGGCGCACGCGGCGGTGGAGAGGAGGAGAGCTGCGCAGCGCGCGAGGGAACTCCGCCCGATGGGCGCCGCGGCGGCCGCGCCGGCCGTCGTGCCGGGGACGTACGTTGGGCAGTTTCTGGCGGCGGACGGGCTGCGGCGCCTGTCTGAGGAGGAGTTCCTCCACTTCCTCGAGGTAACAACTCCTCTTGTTTGCCTGTCTTCATCCCAGAAGTATTGCGCGGCTGGTGCACGCTCAGACTCTGGCTTTCAGATGACAGAAACAAGCAGCCTTGCATGGCAGTAAACTTGGAATACGGCGCCTGTTTGAGGAGGAGTTCCTCCACTTCCTCGAGGTAATAACCCCTCTTATTTGCTTGTCTTCTTCCCAGAAGTATTGCACGGCTGGTGCATGCTCAGACCCCGGCTTTCACTTTACAAAAAATAGCAGCCTTGCATGGCAGTAAACTAGGGCAGTGGCACCTGTCTGAGGAGGAGTTCCTGCACTGTCTCGAGGTGCTGTTGAATCTGTCTACTCTGACCTTTTTTCTCGGGGTTCAGCAAAATACAAACCACAGCCTGATGTGCACGCCCATCAGGATTGGCATTTTCCTTGCATGTGCTGCCTATACAGGCATAAACTGCAAATCCTTGAAGATGTCTATCCACTTGGCTGTGCTGTGTCTTTAGCGAGGTGCCGAAACAAGTTGTGCTGCCTTTGTGGCCTGCCTTATATTACGACCACAGCGCCTGTTTTGGCAAGTATACATACAAGGCATTGGTGCTCAATCTGACAACACCATGCATGCTTCTTGCTGACCCTCTTTCTGACAGGTGTCAAAGCTTGGTGCGGGCGCTGAGCTGGCGTCCGCAGCGCTCGAGAAGTTGAAAGCGGCGCACGAGTTAGTAATGGCGTCCGGCGGCAACCGGCAGACGCGGCTGGCGTACCACCTGGGAGCGCTGATGGCGCGCGAGCAGCTCGTCGCTCAGGACCCGGCAGCTGCGCGGCGGCTTCTGCTCTCTGTAGCAGGTGCGGGATTGCGCTCAGCATGAGTCTAAGAAATGCTCCATGATGATCTAGGCAGACAAAACCTCCTGCTACTATCTTGAGTCGGACTGCTTCGTGTCAACAGCTACCCTCCTCGCCTTATCATTTTGAATGTGGAGTCGGCCCTCTTGTGCTCTTCAGCGGTTATAGATATGGCAGCAGTTGTTGCTTTATCGCGTCTCCGTAGTTTCCTGGACTGTTTTGCATAGTGTTGTGCGGTTGACTCCAGCATGGCGTTACATTTCATTGTTGCCCCTGTCACCACCAGGATTGTTACTACCAAAAGGCAATGCTTTAAAGTGGTTCAATTGTATGGCCTTCCATCTGTGGTGAAGAGTGCGCCTTGGCATTTAGGCATTTACAGGCGGGAGGGCTGGGAAGTTCCGTTGGGGGCCGCTCTACTAGAGCTGCGCGAGTGTGCTGCCAGGCTCAAACTGCACGAGGTGTTTCCTCCCCGCCCCTGATGTCTGCAGCATAAACACAGACAAGTCATTTCACTGGAAGCCTGCATGGGTATTATTATCCGGGAGAACAGACTAGAGACATAATTTTCTGGAGGCGCACCCTCGGCTGCAATTTTCTACCTCGCATTATGACGGTCTGCCACTTGCTTGCATTGTGCCAACTTGAAATCCGTTGCCAATATCCTGTGACCTTGCACGGTGAGCAGAACGACTGCGTGCAACTTCACGTGAACATCAGATTTGCACTCCACCCATTAATTCAGTCAGAGCGTACCCTCATGCTCATCTTGCACGCAAGCAAACGCAGCACCCAAGTCCATTTTTTGGTTGCATCTGCTGCGCAAGCACATACAGTGCATTGACGCATCTGATGCTGAAAGCAAAAATCTAGTCCTGAGAGGTGCACAACTGTTTTCCCCCCTTCAGGAGCATGTGAGGTATTCGCTGGAGCTGTCAGCCCTGAGGCGTTCCTTGGACCTGCCCCAGCGAGAGGCCATCGCCAGGACGGCAGTCGCCACCCTCTGCAGTGCAGAACCGCCACCGCTCTCGCCGCCTGTCTCCCCTATCGCCAAGCCAGGTCAATTTAATCATGTTTTCTGTTTCTCCAGATCTGTTCGTGGCAACGGGCAGCGGTCCCCTACTGCTAAGCCGGGCTGGATTTAATCCTGTGTTCTGCTTTTTCAGATTTGCTTATGGCAACAAGTTAAGATTTCTGTCAGCCGGCGTCAGGTGCATGCAGCGCATGCGCAGCTGCACAGAGCAGAGTTGAAACAATCTTTCTTACATTGGCAATAATGCATTCACGGTCACCTTTGCTTCTTCCTGTTGTTTGCCCCAAATTTCCTATACCACATTATACTCTCCAGGAAAGGCCGTCTTAGGGCCGCAAGCAGTTGGATGTGATGCAGTGAGAAAACAGGACTTTGTTCAATGAGAGGTCGTAAAGCACTGGCAACTTCATAAAACACCTTGCAATTTCAATGCTTGTTTTTCGAAAACACTGATACCAGCTGTGCATGGCAGGCAGCACAGAGGTGGCAAAGGAGAAGTCCGTAACGGGCGCAGCGCTGGAGTTCCGTGTCCGGCCCGTCAGCTACGGGCTGCTGTCCGTGCTGGCGCTATCGTGCGGTTTCCACACCCTTGCAGCCCCCGATGATGTCAGCGACGAGTTTTCAAGCGGCCGGCGGCCGTCTGCACGCTTCGGCGTTGCCATCTGGAGCAACGTCCCTGTGGATCTACCCGCCGCCTCCATAATGGTAGGTTACGGACCTGCCTATTCACATCTTCACCTTCCCCAGGGGTGCAAAGCACAAATCGAAGAAGACCACAGTCCAGACTGTGCGTTGCTTCTGTGTGCGCTGGTGGCTGGGGATGGGCCGTCTCAGTTTCAGGCAAAGGGGTGTTTCGTGTAAGCTGGGCTCAAGGGGCGGCGTTTAGGGGGTGGCAATAGACTTCGCCCTGGAAGAATGATGCCAGAGGCGACGCTGTTCCCCAGCGTCTGCCTGTGGCTTGTCCAGACCTACACAGACGAGACCTTCTTTACACCATTGAGATTTGTTCCAAATCTGGGGCCATGTGCATGTGCATGTGCATATTGAAATACACAAAATGGCGTTGTACATGCTGCACACTGTTCCGGGCTCCTGTGCCAGCTTAGTTGTATGTCCGTCTTGTGGATGTGATCTATATTGCCCGTTGCTTGACTAGACAGGGTTGTACATCCAGCGCTGTGGTCTGTCTGTGGCGATCTATGGACGGATGCTGGTTACGGTGAGGATTACATGCATGTGAAGACCCTTTGACTGAGCGCAGGTGAACGTGGAAGAGCAGGGAGGCAGAAGCTTCCGGATACCTGCGCGGCCTGCACCGGCAGAGGGCGCGCCCCCGGACGCAGGCTGTGCCAAGGGCAACGAATCATTGGAACAAAATCAAGCGGTCCTGATTAGGCCCGGGCAGTGGACGCGCGTCTGGGCAGCCTGGCTGCCCGCAGCGGGCAGCCCGGCAAGAGTCACCGAAGTGATTGCGAGCTTTGGCGCACACGCCGCCCTTGTGTGGAGCCTCGGCAATTTCCCCCCGGGTGACTCATCACTCTTTATCACTCAATGCCCTTGTCAACTCACGCTTTCATGCACCTGACCCTGACACAGCTGTCAGAACCTTTATCCGCCGCTACAGCACTGCATGAGGTATGGTCTTGAGATGAACATTGCCACCACGAGCATAATCATGTTCTACCCATCTCGAAGGTGAATGGATGGATGCACCCATCTGAGGTCACATCAGGCCAGGAAATGCTGCCTGGGAAATGCTGCACCTGCCATAGCATTATCATAACACCTGAGGCTGCCCTGGGCACAGGTACCGTGCCAATCGGGCAGCCTGCTGATGAGGTGCGGCCGCCGTTTGCAAACGGCTCCGTGTTGGCCGGCAGCTACGAGCTCGATGTTCCCTCCTCGCATGCGGCGCCTGTCCTCGAAGTACGCGCTGTTCCCTCCTGGCACTGTCAATGCACCATGACCCACACTTCTATTGTGTTCTCTAGCTCGAAAATGAGATTGACGGCAGGTTTCCCGGAAAGACTTCTTATTGGTGTCGTTTTTGGGGCTCAAGTGCCACCCTGACATGCATACACTGTGGCATTCTGTTTGATAGAGAAACATGAAGCTGCAGCCGTTATGTAAGGAGAGCACTGGTGTGGCTTATACGCAGTGCAATTTGGCAAGACTTGTACGGTGGCAGCCACGGGAAGTCAGTGCGAGATTTATACCGAGCGACCCGTACTTTTCAACAAAGGCAAAAAAAACACAAGTGTCAAATTTGCTCTCAGGTGGGGGCTCTGGAGGTGGCGGCTGCGGGCGAGGAGGCCTCAGCAGACATTACAGTGTCCGTGAAGGGCGCTCTTTTCCGGGCAATCCTCAGCCTCAGTGCTGCCTACCCTGACGCGGCCGGCTCAGCGCCTGAGCTCTTCCTCACCCCCTCCAGCATCCCTGCCGGTGCGGCGCATCCTCTTGCTTTTGGATTTCGCTTTAGGATTTGTGGACTGCAGGACACTAAAAATGTAAAGCGTAATCTTGACTGGTGGCCATTGCCATTTGACAGCGATCAGGTCATATGGGACATCCACCAGAATTTCATCGTGCAATATGGCAATCCAATATTTGACGGCAGGTAGCCCATATCTCTGCCGTCCTTTGCTCTCTCTGCCATGGGCAGAAGGCAGAAGGATGCGGACCAGTCAAGGTTTCCAAGACTTTCACTGTCTTCAGTATCCTGATGTCCTCTGCGGTGGCAAAGACCTTCAGGAACGGAGCGGGCTGTGGGTTGCCTCGGAGGAAATCCGTGTCTAACAAGCAGCTTACAAGAAAATCACTGTGTGGAATTGAAGTCAAAGTCGCGCCAGGTCTTGGCCCAGGAAAATGTACTGTACACAACATAATCTTTTGTTGGCTAATTTCTCGTGGAATGGCCCAGGCAAAGAGGAGATAAAATTGCGATTCGTGACATGGCCTGAGTGTGTCCTGCAATTCTCTGTGTCGCAGGCGAGGCCGAGCCAATGAGCAATGCGCTGACGGTGAGCCTGGATGACTGTACATCCGGTCAGCTGCAGAGGCGCGTCCAGATCAGGCTGCCACGCACCGGGCGAGTCGTGCTCAGCGTGCGCCTGAATTACCAGACAGCTGCGGTGAGTCAAATTTATGTCTGTCATCGAAAGAAATCCCCTATGGCTGGCTGAGGCATTGCTGTATTTAGTGCTCTTGTCACCGTCACTGGTTTGTGTGGAGAATGGTGGCATGTATTTAACAGAAGGCATGCTCAGAATCAGCGTTCAAAAGCGAAGAAGTCATGTTATGTACCTGGTAATGATGTTTTCCCTCCCGTCTCCCTGACTTGCATTTGTTGGTCCCTAAATATCTGTAGCTTAAGCTTGGTCAGAAAGTGCAACTGTCGCCTTGTCAGCAGGGAGACATTAGCCAGGAGATGTCACCAAATAACGGCAGTATCTTATTTCAACTGCAGGAGGGTGGTGAGGCGTGCCAGGTCAGCCTGCAGGCAGGCATCGCCGTGATAGACCCTTTCCAGCTGCGACTTGCGTGCTCCGCGCCTGCCCGCTCCTGCGCCCTCATCCTCGCAGAACACGAGGTGAGTCAAACTTCACACTGCGTTCCCCCTTGAAACCTAGCACTGCTGAGAAATGGACGAAACTTGCGCAGCTCATGCAGTGGTAGTTGATCTCGGTTGTGCAGCGTTGCCCTCATGATCAACCAAAGATGTTGGAGCAAGAACGTCCTGCCATTTCTCAAAGGAGTTTTTTGGGTAAAAAGGGCGCAGGTGGAAGCCCGCAAGTCATGATAGCTGTGCTAGGGAAGCATCTGCAGATTATATTCACTTCAGAAAGAAAGAGAGAGCCCACTGAGGGAATCCCGTAGGGGACTCATACCAGAAAGTAAATTTTTACCCTGGAAAGCAGCAAAAGTAATAATCCTGAGTACCTTGTGTGGGTGTGCATTTGCAGGCGGAGGAGCAGGAGGGGGAGCGGCTGCCCAACGTGCTGCCCATTGGGCAGCCCTGCATTGCCCAGGCTTCGCTGGCATCCCTGATGCCCTGTGACATCACGCTGCATGATTTCAGCGTGGAAGCGCCAGCCAGCAATGACCAGGATTCTCCTGGTAAGCCAGCCTGCTGATAAAGCACTTCTGCTTATTATTCTCTCTGTACAAGTCTTCACATGAACTGTTCGGATCCGATTGAAAGGGAAACAAGCATGTCTTGATGTTTCATTGAAGCGGAACTTTTATTGCATGGTTTTCGACAAGCCATGGCACCAAAATTTCGGCCTATTTACTTTTCTGACAGACACCTGGTGGTAAAAGCCAATGGCAAAATCAGCTGCAGGGTTTGAACCTCCTGAGTTCTAATCATGCCTGTCTGAAATTGGCAATTGCACCCTTATAAATGGTACGTACACTGCTAGAGAAGGTTGGAAGGCTGTCATAAAACGCTGCTGCAACGCACCTATCCTGATGCATTACAAAGTCTCGCAATTAAGGATGCTATTACTAATTGAATACTGATATGGATGACATACTGTGCAGGTGTATCTGTGGTGGGATTTGTGTCAACGGCGACAGCAGAGGACCCAGTCCTGTTCAGGAAAGGCGATGTGCACACGGTGGTTGCACAGATTCTGAGTCAGCGCGCTGGCCGCAGCGTTCGCTCCGGCCACCTGAAGGTGACGTGGCAGCGCAGCAGGTGACTCATCGTAGCCCGGAAATCCCTAAGGGTACACTGGTCACTCACACATGATGTATCTTGCTACTGCAGACTTTGACGGTCCACTCTGCAAGGCAGCCGTTTCGTCCCCTTGTGGCACTCGCATATCCTTTCATGTGTGCAAGCTTTGGTTGTGTGTTTCTCCTTTCAGTGTATTTGTGGTTCTGTGTGATGCAGGCCACCGGACGTGAGGACTGTACGCAGCTGTGAGCCCCCTCCGGGCCACCCCGCTCCAGAAACAACGGTGGCGGGGGTCCCCCCGGCGGTGGTGACGCGGGTCCCCCTGCCAGCGCAGGACTGGGGGGCCCCGGCGCTGGAGGCATCCGCCGAGTGGCCGCAGGCCGTGACGGCCGGGGCAGCTTTTGAGCTGCGCATAAATCTGCACAACCGGACTCACCATCTTGTCGAGCTTGGAGTTCGCCTGGGGGACACCGCAGGCTTTGTACTGGAAGGTACGTGCCATTCGTTGAAAGATTTTATCTTTCAGGGTCTTCATGTGTGGGGGCCCTGAAATAGCTTTGCCGTATGTATGGTAGTCCCTGTGGAGGAGTGAACCAATGCTGCCGTCACAATTTTTATTTTTTGCAACGCCATGCCATGAAACAGTAGGTAGTACAAGATATTTAGAAGTTCTATCCAGACACTTGCCCTGGCTGTACAGTATTTTGGTCTGGGGTGTGTGCATATGGGTGTGACTTCTGCTTCCTACATTCCGGGAGCCGGCTGGGTACCAATTTGACCTGCTTCTGTACTTGCCCTTGTGCCAGCCATCGATTCACCATGGACTGTGCACAGTTTGTGGTGGATCTTTGGCAGGGGCAGGTCCAGCACAGAATCAACTCAGATCCTGAACTTGAATCTAAATGCCCTCGTGAGCTGGCAGCTTTCCTAGGGCTCCGCTGCTCTGGCAGACTCACCAGATCCTGAACAGGGGGTCCATCTAACAGATGACATATCGGAAGGAGCTCCATATGACAGAAGGTCCACAGTTCTGTCGAACGTCCAGCACAAAAGTACAGCATGGTATCGTGCAAACTCACAAACTTGAGGCCTGAGGCAAATTTCTTTGTCCGGTCACAGGCACGCGGGTGGGCAGCATAAGCGTGCTGCCATACCAGGAGGGAACGCTGCGCTACCAGCTCATCGCGACGGCTGCGGGCAGCCTGCCGCTGCCCGAGGTGCACCTGACCGCTGCCCGCTGGGCAGCCGCTCTGCAGCCGCTCGCCGGCCGCCGCGTCTTCGCGCACCCCCCGGCGCCATCGGATCCCCTCTCCGCTGCCGGGGGGATTACTGCCGCTGCAAACCTAGCTGCAGGGTTTGCGCAGCTGAGCACCTAAGGATCAGCGGCGAGTTTCTGGAGAATTGAAAACTGTTGTGTAGAGGTCTGCAGCTATTGTGCAGCTGCTCGCCTGCCGCCGCGACTTCGCGCACGCCCCGGCGCCATCGAATCCCCTCCCCGCTGTCAGGGGGAATGCAACCACAGCCGCGGGATTTACGCAGCTGAGCACTTAGGAAACAGCATGAGCATCAGGAAGTGATTGATGTGCAGGGCCTCTGGGGAAATGTCATCGTGTTTCTTCGCCACTGCTTCCTTCTGCAAACTCTGGTGCCATCGGTGCCCCTCCCCTCTGCCAGGGGAAGTGCAGCGGCTGCCCTAGCCGCAGGCTTTGCGCAGCTCAGCACTACAAAGGGCTGCAGGATAGCAACTAGACGGTGCAGATTGGGTATTGACAAGGTTGAGGAGCAGGAGTGTGCGTGAATAATAACGGCATACATGGAGGCCCCGGCTGGCGGGGGGCAATAAAAGTACTGAGCACCGTGCCCACGGTTGATTGGGTCTTGCTTCGTCCAACAAGGATTAGGATTATGGCGGCCCTGAATTCAACTGCAGCTTGTCTGCAGGACGCACCTTGCCTTTTGGCAGGAAAAGCGTGTAATAGTAACATGGAGGCAGAATTTGCAGTGGAGAAGCAAAGACAGCCCGCACACCTTGCACCTAGCACACAAAGTAGACTTATATTTAGGGTTGCGTCAGGTCGCTGAGAGGGTGTGTAGATTTACAGAGGAGGCTTCAGTTGCATGCATCGGTGTAGGAGAGACCGGTGATTGTTCGAGCTGTGATATGCTCGTGTGACTAAAGTTAATCATATACTAAACATATAGTATATGGGAAATATGGGTAATTTTACAGCTCAGTAAAGTTGTTGGCTGGTTGGGTTGGAGTCTATATCGATAGACGTCTGTTCAACAGATGGTGAATAACCTGCAGCTGCTTCTCATGGTGTGGATCACACCATCAATGTAACATAAGAAGAATTTTTCCTCTGCAGACCAATTGATCCTGGATAGTGTTTGAGTCCCTGACTTTCTTTTTTATTATCACCATCATTTTCATTATCACATTCCAGTTCTTCCACATGGAGGAACATGCACACGCATGTAACACAAATCACAGCAGACAGTCTGCTGAGCAGGGTCAGACTCTGCTCTTATCTTGACCAATCAGAGACTTATCTTCTGAATGCAGGGCCAGCTGATCCTAGGAAAAAGACCTCTGCAGCTGACCAGCATCTCATTTTTTCACCTTTCCCAGCTCTGGCGTTTCATGCCGCGCAGCATTGATGATACGTGTTCCAACACTGTCACAATTCTGCAATCACCTTTCATTGCTGTGGCCTGGCATGCCAATTGAAATCCGGGCGGCACCCCGGCCGCGGCCCACAGCTGTAGGGAGGTGACCACAGGAATGTCGACCAACAGCCGGGACACAAGCAATCGCTTTGTGTGCATCTGGGTGCCTCCGCCGGGCGTCCAGCATGCGGACCAGGCACTCGCTGGAGAGTTTGTGGATCTCTGGGATGGCCGACAGGTTGTTCCCGTTCTTCAGGATGTACCTCTCAGCGCGCTCAGCCAGGCTCGGCAGGCTGTGTGCCTCGGCAACTGCCAGCATGTGCACTGCCTTGCTGACGTCATCGCCCTGCCACAAGCACCATGCTGCCTCAGCGTGCTCTAATCATGGGACAGTCAGATGGAGCGCTTGCAAGCACCTCCTGCAGCGTGTGCGGTGCAAATTACGCCGGAACCTGAGTGTAACCTTCCAGAAAAGCCCACAGGTAAATGCAGGCAGTGTTTAAGAAGCGTCACAGGCCTTTGGTCTATCTCTTACTCATGGCAGCACTGCCAGCCACTATCCTGTCACAGGGCCTGAATGGGTGGCAACTGGAAGTATGGTAATCACAAAGCACAAAAATGTTCTCACCCAGAGTTCCCACGAAGAGCCGTCGATGTTGACCCGCGATGCCAGGAACTCGTCACAGCATTGCAGCGTGTCGTGCAGGCCGTACTTGTGCGCCAGCAAGCTCACAAGCTCTGCCTTTTCGACGGTGAGGACCGTGGATCGATCTTCCGCATAGAGGTATTCGAGGAAAGCCCTTGCTGCCTCGTCACTGCATCCGGGGAATGGCAAACGGCGCAAAGCTGCTTCTCTGTCCAAAGTGAGGATGCCGCACAGAACGGAAGAATGTGCAGCCAGGAAGCCCGAATGGACGGGCACCTCGCTTCCAGAGTCCAACACCAGCAAGACGTCACAGCTGTTCCTGAAATCAAACGGCTTGGCAAAGAAGTGAGCATGAGCATCGCAATTCCGGTCGAAGTCAACTTTCCTGAAGCATGTGCGCGGGGCAACACATCTCAACAGGTCTCTTGAATCAGCATTATTTATATCCGGGCTCATTTTCATAACATGTGCTGCCGCAGTAGCAAACGTAGGTTCTGCTTCGGATACAGAAGTTCAAGTTGTGACAGATTGCGAATCGCATCGGGCGACCGAGGAAGTCCAAGGTGACCTTGGACGGGCCTTGGCATGTGCGTGCCTATGTGGAGTGCCTTGCAGCTGCACAACTTTCAGGCCTTGCAGGATTAAGAGGCCACGCCTAATCCCATTTAGTTGGCATTCACGGGTTCCTTGAAGTTTCTGCCTCTCTCTGAATTTGCATGTTGTGGCAGCCACCTGCAGCTTCCGCATGCTCGGAAGCTGGGAATTTTGGGTGATCAAGTCCATTTCTTTTGAAAGCATACAATCAGTGACTCACCATAATGAATACTTTGCTCCTACCTGTACTAAATAGAATACACCTGTCTCACCAAACCCCTTTCCGGCCTAGGAAGCACTGCTCTACCAAACGATCAGTCATTACCTTGGTTGCCGCAACCAAGGCTGGATCTTTGCCGATGCTTGTGAGTTCTCGTATTTTCGGCTGCTTTTACTTGTTTTTAAGGCAATTATTACAATATCAAAGCTTCCGGCCTGGTTGATCTCTGGTATGTATAATTCCTGATGGTTCACCCCTTGAACGTAGGATTCGCGAGATAATGTCGTGATTTGCGGAGCGGGAATCATTGGCAGTGCCATTGCCTATTATCTTGCTGAGAAAGGAGTGAAGGCTACCGTGGTAGAGAAAGGAGATGTGGCCTGTGCTTCGTCAGGTGTGCCAATCACCTTGCATTTGGACGCACAGTTTGTGTGATGAGCCTTTGAGAACTTTGAGGTTAGGTGTATGCAATAGTTGGGGAAGATAATTGGGAGCTACCCTACCCTTGACATAGGGGCCACCTGGAGAAACCTTTGTGAGAGCTTGTGTATGTGATGCAACTGCTGCAGGAAAAGCAGGGGGCTTCCTGGCGTTGGATTGGAACGATAGCACCGCAATGGGGCCGCTCGCGCGGCTGAGCTATGCGCTACACAAGGAACTGGCGCAAAGCCTGGGTGCAGACACAGGGTACAGGGAAGTGCGCACCTATTCAGTGACTGCTTCTGCTAAGCCAGGTTGGCGCCTCTACACATTTCCTCACAGCATGCACTTGTGTTCCATCTGTTGACTGCTGGGCAGCACAGGCATGTTGCCTTCATTGGCACCGCCCGGCAGCAACAGGCATGTCCGATAAATGTTCAAGGCACTGCCCAGCAGCAACTGGCATGTCCGATGAAAGCAAAAGACATAGTGCTCAGGTGATGCACACCGAGGTGCATGCATGTGTTTGTCTGTTTATATTTAGAGATCGTCCGATCAGTGTGGCCTGAGGGCTCCGTGTGTGCAGGCAGGAGGAAAGCAGCGAGGAAGGATGGGCTAGACTGGCTGGACGGCAACATCTCCCAAGTCAGGGTAAATCTCACTGCCTCGAGCTATAGAGTCGCTGTTGGCCAGTTTGCAAATGAGCGATACTGGGATAAATGGGTGCTAAAGAGTGCCTCCCCTAGCCTTGTTTGCCATTAAAAATCTCTTAGTTCCCGGTGTGTGGGTTTCAAGCCTGCCAAGACATGACCCCAACGTGCTTGACTGTCCTAGGATTTTGACCACGTGAGAACAGCGCATCAATTGATCAGTCCACACTTGTCCCAAACCCATGTGAAGTTTTCAGACAAGTTTCTTCAAATGAGAGGTGTTCATTGACATGCTGCAGGAGATGGCAGAGGAGGGGACGACAGCGCAGGTGCACCCAGAGAAGCTTACGCGAGCGTTCCTGGACAGCGCTCTCAGCAGAGGAGCAAAGCTGGTGCACGGGACTGTGCAGGGGATTGCCTTGAGTCAGGATGGGAAACGCGTGGAAGGTGGGTACATAATGTACTATCCTGCAGAAGGTTTTAGTGATCCCGCAATCCTCGAGTCTTTGGTGTACCCCTGGCACAGGAAGTAAGGCCGTCAGATTTATTTTTTCCTGGCTCTGGTGTTTGTCTGCGTGCTGCTGCTGGGCTGCAAGAGGTTCACTGAGTGCGCAAACGTGCGTAAGATTGCCTGCCTCGCTGCGATAATTGCACAAGATGTCAGCCCAATCAGGCACCGTGAACGCTCTTTATTGATATACTGCAGCTCGGTAGCAGTCACGAGGACTGCCCCACTGTGCCTCAACATTGCAGTCTCCCCAAATCGTGTCTGCAAATTTGCTTGAGCACTGCATGTTGCCTCTTTGCAGATAAAGTATGCCCAAAACTGCCTGTCATGCCTCACCAAAGGAAAAAGGCCTGCAGATTTGACAGATACCTTGTATCCGGTCAGATTTTCAGGAGTCACCACGATGAGCTTTCCAAAAATTTAAATCCAATTTACATAGCTTGACACCTCTGCTGCTGCTGCAGGTGTGAGGGTGAATGGTGAAACGCTGCCGGCGCAAAGGGTGGTGATAGCGATGGGCCCCTGGAGCGGGGACGCCGCGCGATGGCTGCCGGGGCTGCCGCGCATCAGCGGCCAGAAGGCGCACAGCATCCTCGTGCGGCCCTCGCGGCCCGTGGGCGCCGACTGCCTCTTTGCACAGGTTGTCAGCTCTTCAGGTGAGTTTCAATTGGGTACTTCTTTGTGGCCCCCATGACACAAATATTCAATAGATCAATGCAGTCGGGATGATGACTCTGTGGTTGGCAGTGCCATAGCTTGTACCAGCTGACTGCGTCTTTGCACATGTGATCAGCTCTTCAGGTGGGAATTGAGATTTGATCAGGCGTGTAGATACATGCATGTAGATGTTTTTTTGTTTCAGCACGTTAGTTGGGTAATGGTCGCGGTGACTGCTCTGCAACTAGACTGCCTCTTTGCCCATGCCATCAGGTGGCACCCACCTTGAGCTCGATGTGACTGCTCGGGTAGTCGCATAGGTAATTTTCTATGTTATTTATATTTTAGATAATTTAGAAAAACTTGGAGTAGTCACATATTTGGAGTGGGGCAGCTGATGTGTGCTTGTGTGAAGGGCTTGAAGAGCTGCCACATCTCCTTTACCATTCAATCAATAATGAGATGTGCTTTGGCACATCTTGGTGTTGGTTGTTTTAGTATTGCAGATGTGGCAGTGCTTCCTCTTGACCAGCTTTGCGCTGAAGCATGCCCTTCGCTCAGAAGATTTCTTGAAGGCAGGCAGGCAGGAATTGTCCACTGCACTGTCACGCACTGTCTGGACCAAGATTCAACAAGGGCTGCGAGCAATGAAAATGTATTCTGACAAAAGAGTCAGTGACCTGCCTGGTTTCAAGCTCCGGCATGCACAGTGCTTGCCTGCCAACAACTCCTGCCAGAGCTGACGCGACCGGCGGCTGACTGGACATCCGCTGACTGGACGTGACCTGACTGGACATCCGCTCCGCTGCAAATGCAGGGCAACGAAAGGAGCCGGAGGTGTACCCGCGGCCGGACGGGAGCGTATACATCTGTGGAGAGAGCGATGACAGCACACTCCCCGATGACCCCCTCGCCATTACCCCACGTGCCGACGCCATGACCGCCCTCCAAGTGAGCCACGTTCTGCCAGAACTCCTTTGCAATTGTAGAATTCGGATAGGACTACCTTGAGATCACCTCAGCTGGTGAACCAGAGCATGGCTGACCGGTCCCTGCTCGGGAAGACGCGTTGATTTGGTTGAGTCGACCATTGTTGACTGTTTTGGGAGATCTTTGTGCAGCATTCAATGTACAGATGCAGCACTATATGCTGCGGCTATGTTTCAGCAGAGCGATCCCCTGTTTCAAGACAAAGATTATAAAGCAACAACCTCAGAGATCTTGCGCAGGAGGGCGTGTGCGCTGAAGCAAGGGGATGCTGTGAGCATTTGCACCAGACTACAGAGTCACCTGGATGTGGAGCATGGGGGCAACGGAATAATACATCAAGAAAAAAGGGATTTACTGATTCATGACTTGTGTGCCTGACCAGGAGGCGGGGGGTGCTATTTCGAGCGCGCTGGCGGAGGGCACGCTGGATGCGCAGCAGGCCTGCTTCCTGCCCACCTCGCCCGACGGCCTGCCCGTTCTGGGCAGAATCCCCGGCATCGACGGCGCCTACATTGCCAGCGGTGCGCCCTGAGAATCACTGGGCAGACTTCTGTTGCGTAGTTGCAATATCCCTGCAACCATGGCCATCCCTGTAAACTAATGCTGTTGGATTAGCAAGGCTAGGGTTCAGGTGAATCTTCTCTTGCGCAACTGTAAGATCTGGGGAGGAGCGCAGTTTTTAAAAACAGGCATGGGTCTGCATTGCTTCCTGGATCGCAGCCCAATTGGACCCAACAGTGTGTGCCTCTCTAGACACCTTCAGTGGGAAGCTTGCCGAAGCTCTATGCTGAAGCTTCTGCACAGCCGAAACACATACAAACTACAGGTGTCGTTGCAGCTGAACTGAGTGATGCATGTGGGGCTGGCCAGGGCACAGCTGCTGGGGCATCCTGAATGCCCCGGCAACAGGGAAGGCCATGGCAGAGCTCATCGCTGACGGGGCAGCAAAGTGCGTGAGCCTGGCGGCCTTTGACCCTGCACGCTTCTTGCGCTGATTTTTGTCAAGGCACTCCGCTATTGACTTCCAATCAGGCTGTGATGAGTCTCATACAAGCGCTGCCATAAGGTCTTGGCAATGCAAAGGTGTCATGTTGCTGGACTCTTTGCTCTGCCCCTAACGGCAATTAGAGAGGGTTGGAGCTGTATAGCCCAACAGGGGGAGCAAATGCACAATAGCTTGGAATTTCTGCGCTCCCTCTTACGCTGCTCTTCTCAGCACGAGTGCTTGCATGCAAGAGCTAGCATTTGGGCAACAAATATTTATCTTGTCGCTGATTGTGACGACTCGATATATAAATGCGAGATTGCGAGTATGTGGCCAGGATAATAAAACCGCAACATGAACCGTGGAAAGCTGCACAATGAGATGCACAAAGCAAAAGATCGGTGTATGACATGAGGCATTAGCAAATCATTACGGTGGTTGCGTCATCTGACTATCTCGATCGTTTTTGCCTATGACGCGTCAAACGGCAGTGCCATCACAGGCAGAGTGTGCGGACTGAATAGAATCACATATCACTCTAAACTATATCATCAAGAGTGAGCGTGCTCTAACCACCCGTGGCCGGTAAGTGAGCTGGCTTTCCCCATTGTCAGAGGCCTATCGTCAAATAACTGGGACTTATACAGAATTCTATAGCAGGACTTAGAACCGATAAATCTCCGGAATTTTGTCTCACACAGATGCTGTGTAACAATAGCAAGCCTTCCAAGAGCTTGGCCAGATTCCTGATGGCCCTTCGCCTGGTAACAACGCTTGCTTTTCTGGCAGCGTCTGTCCAATTGGTTCTGGCGCAAGGTGACCCGGAACTTGCTTTGATTACACAGCAGTGCACTCTGCTTTCGTTGCCTGTTCGTTGCCTGCCTGCTTGCGGATTTTGAGCTGAATGCCTATCCGTAAAAATCTCCCTGTTGAAAGTAGCCAACTTTTCAGGGATGAAGGGCCCATTCTCATAGCAGAAATTGTGCTGATGCCAGGTGCGGCACAAATGGATATAGTGGCAGCAGATTCAGCTGTGGGCGACCTGTTCAAGGTGATTTGAATCCCATTTTCATCAGGAACATTCCCACTTCAGTAGCTCTCAGGCTGAGGAAGTGCTCTTTGCAGAATGCCCACCCGACAGGCTGTTCAAGACCTGCACAGGCTTGTGGTTCAGGATTTCGTGTTGCACTGCTTCGCTTACATTCACGGCAAATAAGTAGAACCTCAGCTTGCCTTTGTTGCTGTTCTGACGGTGCAAGCTGATGCACAGGGGAGACTGGACGCCTTGAAGCTCAGACACCATTGCCACACCATTCTGGGCATCAACAGGTGCACCACAACGCCGCCAGCAACCACGCTCGCACCCGTCTCTTCCTCAACGGTTCCGCCAACCAGCCTGCCACCAACCAGCCTGCCACCGACCAGCCTTTCACCAACTACCATACCCCAGACAACCACAGTCTCTCCGACAAGCACAATACCTGCCACTACAGCAGCTACAACGACCACCCTTCCTAGCACAACACCACCGCCCACGACAACATTGTTCCCAAGTACAACAGCCGTCCCAAAAACCACTCCAGTGGCGACCACAACCGTGCAGCCAAGCACCACTGCAGCCGCTACAAGCACGCCGGTGCCTACAACCACTCTGCTGCCCACCACAACACCTGTAGCATGCTTGGCAGATGGGGATATCTGTGTGGTCGGCTCGCAGTGCTGCTCTTTAGCCTGCGGCGGGCGTGCTCCCCCGTTCACATGCCAGTTCCCCTAAGCGTCAAGGCACAACAGTGCCTCCCCAGGAGTGCTTCACCTGAGATCCAGGGCTGCCAAGGCAGCACTGTTTACTGTCTGAGGGCAGTCGCAGGGATTTGTGATCTGCCGAGAAATTTTGGAAGTCAATGTGGCAGAAAGTTCTGGTCAGACCAGGACATTCGTCTCAGAACCCAGAAGCATATGGCCAGTGGCATCAGCATGGCAATTGACAATTTGAGTCCTGACTGCACGGACACTGGAGAGTCAAGAACCAATGCTGACATGTCTGGTGGCGAGAATGCGAGATCAGGATCGCAGTCAATGTGTTGATTGCCCAGTTTGCACAGCTTGAAAAGGGCAACTTCGCATTGTCGGGTTAACCAGGGTTCAGATACTGGATGGAATGAAACTGACATAGCATGCCTATCAGAAATACAGTACTGAGATCCCAAGACTTTGAGGCATAATGGGCATCTATTGATTTGTGCGGGGCTTGAGTGGGACGCTGTGGGACGCTGTAAACTTTTAGATCTTTGAATGATTTAAGAGGCTATATATATATACCCTCTTACTTGCACACATATATGTGCAAGTTCCTTAACAGACACGATCGCAGACACGCAAGGAATGAAGAGGACAGCTCTGACATGCACCGAAAGCATTATGACGCGGCCCGCGCACACATTTGCTGACCAAGAACACAGTCAGATTGGCTAAAGTGCCACATGCGGAAACCTGCCAGTGTTGCTGTTTGCACTCTCTAAGAAGCTAGCTTGGCTGCCCACACTGTATGCTTCACCTCAAGCTTCCATGTAATCCTTCGGCCTTGGCTTTGAATTACTGTTATTCTTATTATTACAAACTTCTCCTGCCAAGAGGCAAGGTGCGTCCTGTCGACAAGCTGCAGATAAAGGCTGCCGCAATCCTTCCCCTTGTTGGACTCGCCAGATCCAAGCAAGACCCAATCAATCGTGGGCTCGGTGTTCAGTATTTGTACCGCCCCTTGCCGGCCGGGGCCAAGGGTTTGTCGACCTATAATATGAATGATAACCCCTGTGCTGAAGCAATTTCTTGTTTCTAAGGAGGCCTGCTCCCCGATGATTGCATGGCGACAAATTATCTCATTGCTCATTGTGATGACTCGATTTAAAAATGCGAGATTGCAAGTATGTGGCCAGGATGTCCAAACCGCAACATGAACCGTTGAAAGCTGCACAATGAGATGCACAAAACAAGAGATCGGTGTATGACATGAGGCTTAAGCAAATCATTACGGAACTGGAATGCTTGCGTCATCTGACTATCTCGATCGTCGTTTGCCTGTGACGCGTCAAACGGCAGTGCCATCACAGGCAAAGTGTGCGGACTGAATGGAATCACATATAAATTTAAACAATATCATCAAGAGCAATTGTGCTCTAGCCGCCCGTGGCCGGTAGGTGAGCTGGCTTTCCCCATTGTCAGATGCCTATCGTCAAACAACTTGCACAGATACATATCTCTATACCAGTACTTAGAACCGAAACATTTCCGGACGTTTGTCTCACACAGATGCTGTGTAACAGTCGCAAGCTCTCCAAGAACTTGGCCTGATGGCCCTTCGCCTGGTAACAACGCTTGCTTTTCTGGCAGCGTCTGTCGAATTGGTTTTGGCGCAAGGTGAGCTGGCACTCGCGTCAATTACACAGCAGTGCATCCTGCTTTTGTTGCCTGCCTGCTTGCGAATTTTGAGCGGAATGCCTTTCCGTAAATATTCCCCTGTTGAAAGTAGCCCAACTTTTCAGGCAGAAACTGTGTTGATGCCAGGTGCGGCACAAATGGATATAATGGCAGCGAACTCAGCTGTGGGCGACCTGCTCAAGGTGATTTGAATCCCATTTTTATCAGGAACATTCCCACTTCAGTAGCTCTTAGACTGAGGAAGTGCCCTTTGCTGAATGCCCACCCGACAGGCTGTTCAAGACCTGCACAGGCTTGTGGTTCAGGGTTTCGTGTTCACTGCTTCGCTTATATTCATGGCAGATAAGTACAACCTCAGCCTGCCTATGTTGCTGTTCTGACGGTGCAAGCTGATGCGCAGGGGAGACTAGACGCCTTGAAGCTCAGACACCACTGCCACACAATTCTGGGCATCAACAAGTGCACGACGACGCCGCCAGCAACCACGCTTGCACCCGTCTCTTCCTCAACAGTTCCGCCAACCAGCCTGCCATCAACCAGCCTGCCATCGACCAGCCTGCCACCAACCAGCCTGCCACCAACCAGCCTCCCACCGACAAGCCTTCCACCAACTACCGTACCCCAGACGACCACAGTCTCTCCAACAAGCACACTACCTGCCAGTACAGCTGCTACAACGACCACCCTTCCTAGCACAACACCACCGCCCACGACAACATTACTCCCAAGTACAACAGCCGTCCCAACAACAACTCCAGTGGCGACCACAAGTGTGCAGCCAAGCACCACTGCAGCCGTAACAAGCACGCCGGTGCCTACAACCACTTTGCTGCCCACTACAACGCCTGTAGCATGCTTGGCAGTTGGGGAGATCTGTGTGATCACTGCGCAGTGCTGCTTTCCAGCCGGCTGTGGTGGCGGGTTTACTCCCCCGTTCAGATGCAACTTGGGCTAAGCTTCAAGGCACAACAGGGCTTGACAGTGCCTCCCCAGGGATACCTCACCTGAGATCCAGGGCTGCCAAGACAGTAATGTTTCCTGTCTGTGGGCAGTCGCAGGGATTTGTGATCTGCCGCAAGATTTTGCAAGTCGATGTGGCAGAAAGTTCTGGTCAGACCAGAACCCCGTCTTAGAACCCAGAAGCATATGGCCAGTCCCAATGGCATCAGCATGGCAATCGATTTTGTGACTCCTGACTGTACAGACATTGGAGAGACAAGAACAAATGCTGACATGTCAGGTCGAGATCAGGATCGCAGTCAATGTGTTGATTGCCCAGTTTGTACAGCTTGAAAAGGGCAACTTCGCATTGTCTGGTTGACTAGGGTTCAGATACTGGATTGAATGAAGTTGACATAGCATGCCTATCTGAAATACAGTACTGATATCCCAAAATATTGAGGCAAGATGGGCATCTATGGATTTGTGCGGGGCTCAAGTGGGACGCTGTGAATTTGAGATCGTTGAAGGATTGGCGAGGCTATCTTTGTGCATGTTCCTGTACAGACGCGGTAGCAGACACGCGGTTGGAATGAAGAGGACAGCTCTGACATGCACCGGAAGCATTATGACGCGGCCCGCGCATGTGGTCGCTGACCAAAAACACACCAGATGGGCCAAAGTGCCACATGCGGAAACCTGCCAGTGTTGATGTTTGCACTCTCTAAGAAGCTGGCTTGGCTGCCCACACTGTATGCCTCACCGCAAGCTTCCAGGTAATCCTTCGGCCTTGGCTTTGGATTATTGTTATTATTATCATTATCATAACACGCTTCTCCTGCCAAGAGGCAAGGTGCGACCTGTCAACAAGCTGCACTTTAAAGGCTGCCGCAATCCTTCCCCTTGTTGGACTCCCGAGATTCAAGCAAGACCCAATCAATTGTGGGCACGGTGTTCAGTATTTGTACCGCCCCCCGCCGGCCGGGGCCAAGGGTTTGTCGACCTGTAATATGAATGATAACCCCCGTGCACCACAGACACAAGCATTGCTCACACCAATGTTCACTTAACGTCAAATCACCCGAACTGGGTTCACTGATCAATTGCCAGGGGGAATATCTTTGTTCAAATCTGGGCATTGAACTTGTTTCTTGAGAGGCACCTCCTGAAATTGAAATTAAGCAGACCAAGCAGTTGGATCTTGGCGTGAACAGACAACATTTCTGTCTTATCAGTACAAAGCTCGAGACGCCAATCCTAAATACACTTTCCTCCATACTGAAGCTATTGCTCGTTTATAAGGAGGCCTGCTTCCCGATGACTGCATTGTACACTTCGACTACTGCACTTTCCGGCCTTTCGTCCTTCACAGTGCGAAACAAACGATTTTCCTGAGATAAGGCAGCCGAAGTTACACGCTGTTGGAAAGGCTGCTGCCTGGGCTTCTAGGCACCCCTTAAACATCGAAGCCTTCAAGATTGCGTGGTATGAGACACCAAGTCAGCACCACCATCATTACTCATCACCTCAGCCACGTGACTTGAATCTTTCGATCGTTTTCTCCCTCTGATGCAAAATGAAGCGCTCACTATATTCGCCAGCACTTCGTAATAAACAATAGCGCCTCGAGACAACGTACTACTGATCTGGTGAGTCTTATTTTGTCGAAACAGTGGTTTGCATCTACCTGTCACAGATTCTTTAGTGTGAGCAATCAACAAAGTTAAGAGCAAGTTAGCAGAATATGTAACAACGAGCTTCTTGCAGGTATTACAGAGCCATTAGAGCCAATCGTGGCTGATAGCGAAGGACTTTGATGGCTCATCGCCTGGTAACATCGCTTGTTATCTTGGTGGCGTCTTTTCACACCGTCTACGCTCAAGGTGACCTGGCATCACTGTATCATAAAACGTTTCTCTTTGCCTCTCTAGTGTGTCTCTCAGGATCTCAGCGGGAACTCCTAAAAACTTGCCACAGGAACACATTGCGCTGTCGCCTGTCAATTCAAACCCCAAAGCCTTGTTTAACGTAAATTGTGTTGATGGCAGGTTCAGCTGATCAGACCAGAACAGCAAACGCTCCTCTGGACCAACTTATGAAGGTAACCTCATTTCTGGTGCCTCACTCTTATAGGCCTGTACCAAATCAACGTTTTCTTTGGGATCCCGCCAGGCCAGACAAAAGATCAACCGAGCTAATGTTCAAGCATCAACCTAGATCTTGAGCTCAAAGATATTTAGTCCGCCCAATCTAGAGGAGCTCGTAGATTCTGGGGCCAAAGAGATATGGCCTGCCCAAATCCTTCTGCAAAGTGAGGAGCTGCGGAGTTCAAAAAACAGCAAATCTTACAGATAACTAAGTGAAGAGACTAGGAACTCTTTCAGCAAGCGGTCACGTGCGGACCACTGTAGTTCAGTCTCTGAAGAAACTCTCAATTCAGCGCAGGATATGGCCTCAACAGTGGAGGTTTTGAAACTCAGACATCACTGTCACACCTCTATCCTGGGCATCAACAAGTGCACCACAATACCGCAAGCAACCACGCTCGCACCGGCCTCATCTTCTCTAGTGCCGCCAACCAGCCTTCCGCCAACCACCATACCCCAGGCAACCACAATGGCGCCAACCAGCACCCCACCACTAAGCACAGCAGTGCAGACAACCAATCCAGCACCCACAACTACTGTACTCCCAAGCACAACTCCAGGTATGAAGAACTTTAATTTTAACTTTATAGAATTTCTGGGTCCTTTAGCAACTTGCATCTGAAAGGGTCCCCGGGACTTGGTATCCCCGGGGGTTCATTACCCAAATAAGTATATATATATATATATATATATATAGGTATCCCCCTGGAGTTGGGGTCGTGCTCCTGGATTTGGGGACGGGTTTCAGTCTGCACAGAACTTTTTGCTACAATTGACTGCCAATACTTGCGAGGTAGATGAGACATGCCTAGGACATGCCTGTACGGTGCTGTCTGGGCAACCCTGGAAATCTGGATGTCCAATCCAGAGGCCCCTGCCTTTGCAGAGCTTTTTGAGCTGTGCCTTGAACTTAGCCAGTGTTAAAAACCATGCGGGCGCATGGCTGGTCCTGCTGTGATACTTTTGTGCCTTGTTTCTACTTGATGTGTACTGTGCTAGCTGATTCACTTGTGGCCTCATCTGTCATCCCAGGCGCCACAACACCAGCGCCGACAACCACAGTGCTGCCCAGTACCACTGCAGCAGCGACAAGCACACCGGCAGCTACCACAACAATGCTCCCAACTACCACTCCAGCAGTCACCACGACACTGCTACCCACGACCACCCCCTTTGTATGCCTGCCAGTCGGAGCGCCTTGCACCTTGGACAGCCAGTGCTGCCTTTTGTTCTGCCTTGAGGGCACGTGCAGCGGCGTCTGAGTTGGGGTAGTACAGGGTTGAGAGTACTTAATAGACCCCGTGACTGAGGCCCTGATGCAAGTGCCACGCTGTGAGTGACTGCAGGGCAACAACTAAATTACTTTGGTGCATGCCTCAGCCTGCAGTGCTGATACACAGTGCTGCTCATGGTGACCTCAATGCTAGTGATCATGATACCATGGCCTGCCGTGGCCAGTCGACTGCCATGCATGCAGAGCTTTCTCCAAAAACTGTGCTCTTGGCTTTAGTTTTACAACACTCGGTGCCAAACAAGGAGGCTCTCAAATACAAAGATCTTCATAATAATATGTTTGGCTTGCAATGCTTTCATCCTAATGAGCACATGCATCAGTTGAATGCTGTGCTTCAGATAAAAGAGGAGTGAACTGTGCAGAAGAATAATGCTCGCCTCTAGGCTCTGTGCAGAACGGAGACATTGCAGAATTTTGATGGCTCAAAAGGATGTCAATTGCTCACAAAAGTCCCTCAGTGTAACGCTTGGTGGCATGAAGGGGTTGGACCAGCTACGGACGTGGCTGCACAGCTGTGCTAGAGCATTATAATAGGATTGCAGTAATGAGCTGTGGATCTGAAGGCACCTGCTTGAATTGATATGGTCATTATTATGCAACAAGGGCACTTAAGTGCGTCTGGTACTGGACTTGCAGTACTGAGAGAGAAACAGCGGTATTGAACAGAACCTTCATCAGCTGAGCTTGACAGTATGCCGGGTGAGACCGAGGCCTGACATTATTGTCAAGAGGTGCTTGTGCTTTGGGATCAGGATTTGCTGAGTGATTGAGTGGGACATTCACCCAAATTTCTTTTCCGCAGCCTTGCTTGCAAGCAATCCATCGCCAGAAACTGGGAGACCGAGAAGCAAAGCAATGCCACAGACATAGCATGCATTGCAGGCTGTTAGATACTCTATAAAAAAAGAGAACATGACTGAAGATCACCTTGATCTCCCTGGGTGAAGGAGGTAGGTTGACTCTGAGGATGTCATGCAAATTACAGGGTGTAAGGGTGCATCCACTTGATCCGAGGGTCCAAGGACAAAGCTGCTGCAGTCGTCAAGAGCAAGATCGATTTGGTATTTTTCTGAGAGGTTGAACCCATCTGAACAAAGCAGGCTGTGTCGTGCTTGAAGAACGAAATGGAAATGCCAGGAGATCATCGTCGACGGTATGTCCGGAAGGAGGACAGCAGCGAGATGCTGTATCGGTACATCCAGCTGAGCGGTGAGCACACTATGCTGCTGCTTTCAATCAATGGATCGCTCTGATCTAACAACGCAGTGCTTCGATGAGTGAGATTTGCCGCAGCGTTGATTGCGCAAAGATCCCTCGCAAGCAATTTTGGACCTTCACGTCTTTATATCTAATCATGTATTTCTTACACCAGTAGAGTTGAAGTATAGCTTCTCCTGAGGTTTCTCTCTGTGTGCATAGGTGGGCAGCTGACGGAGGGCTGGCGGAGCACAGGATACTACTACTACTCCGACAAGTCTCCGAGATACTACATGTGCTTTCCCCCTGAGGTGCGCTGAGATGCAAATTCAGCATTGCATGCATGTCTCACGCCCTTGCAATGTCATTTAAGTACTCCACGTACAAATGCAGGGCTTCAAAGCGGCGGATGGATCAAGTCTGGCCCAGTACAAATCCTTTGCAAGCGTTGCACGTGCTCATGGCCTGGAGCCATGCTTTCTGCATGTTCGCTACATGGTGCAAGAAAGCCAGGAGGCAGCCAGAATGAAGTTGGAACCAGGATTCCATGCAGAAGGTGAGTTCCTGGTGTATCGTAATTCACACATGCATGGCTTTTAAATGGGTTTTTTCAGGGGGCTTGGAACTGTTCATAAACTTTTGAGGAGTACATGCTGTGCACTCGGCTGAAGCTCGCTTTGCATGGCATGCAGACCCTTTTTGAAAGCAATTCGAATAACATCTGAAATTGCATCTACACATGCAGGCGCGCAGGCCGACTCAGATCAGGAGTCTGAAGACAATGGCGAACGGCCGAGCGACTGCCTCCCAGATAATCAAGTCCCTGACTACCCCGGCAAGCGCCCTCTTACTAATCCACCCAAGCGCATGCGAAACCTGACCCAAATGGCCAGGGAGCTCCCTTGCAAGAAATTGTGCACTGCAAAGAATGTGAAAACTGCCGCAGACCAGGCCCCGGCTGAGAACACCGCAGAAGCGAGTATGGAGCCTACAGAAGTGAAGGACGCTGCCGAAGGCTGTCTGGTGGAAGAGCAAGAGTTGGATGGGCAGGCGGGGAATCACACAGGACAAATAGCGGAGGAGAATCCCAATGCCAGCATGCAAGACGCTCCAGTCAATGCATCAGAATATGACGTAGAGGGCTGCAACGAAGGACAGTCCCCTGTCAGGGGGCAGGCGCCAAAGCGCACAGGACAGGGAGTGGCAGAGAATGCTGATGCCAGCATGCATGACGCTCTCAATGAGCAAGCAGCTGCAGAGCAGGCAGCGGCAACGGCAGCAGCAGCAGCAGCAGCAGGAGAAGATGGGTATGGGATTGCTGCAATGGATCCAGGGGCTGCAGGGGAGTGTGAGATGCAAGCGCAGCTGGGCAGTGGGTATGCTCTGGGGGATGAAGAGATCTCTGACATGACCATGCAGCATCCAGATCAGCAGATGATCTGTGAAGGAACCATGAAGCAGTCAGAGCAGCAGAAGTTGCCAGCAATGGCCATGCAGGGGGCGGATCAGAAGGGTGAGGAAACGGGGGACAGCGGGCTGGTGTATGGATGTGGGCTGGCAAGCATGTTGGAAGATGATGTCAACAGCATGAGCGTGGACACTCTGCCCCTGGCGGCTCGGATGGCTGCTCTGCGCCAAACAAGGGGTGCTGAACAGCTTCTGCTAGGTGGCTTTGATAGCACCAGCAAGGCAGAGAATGGAGATCTGATGGATCAGGAGGCTGGTGATGAGAATGTGGATAAGCCGTCAGGACCGCTGCTGCTGGAAGCTTCTCAGGCCGACAGCAAGGAGGCGGAGAGAGATCTCATCGCTGAGCTGTTTGGAACGGATGACGATGAAGACGTGGGTGCAGCGAGGTGCGCATATGGGCACTTATGCTTCAAGCCATCACAATAAAACCCCTAAAATTGATGTTTGTACGACTCTCATATGCTGAAAGGCATGCAAAGAAAATGACAAATTTTCCAAATTGTTGGACGCCTTCTTGGGGAAGAGTTCAGCAAAAAAGATGAACATAGGGCTTCTCAAGATGATACCCATTCCATGCGGCAGGGAGGGATCGCCGCAGGAGACCCAGACGGCCGCGCGGCATGTGCCGCCATGTGACGGCATGTGCCACCCGGGCCGCCAGCTGTCAGGGGAGCCGATGGAAACGGACACCATCGGCTTTCCAGCAACAGACACTCAGAAGTCTGCCGCGCCAAAGGAGCAATTGCAGACAGAGAAGAGCCTGTCACATGGCATTCTCAAGCAGCGAATGACATCTGATGAGACAAGCGGGGAAGCAGGGATGCATGCGGCAAAGGGTCAGCTTGAGGGCGCAAAAACTACTGACAAGGGAAAGCCATTGCAGGGAAAGGAATCTCAAACACATGCCAGGAAGCGCAAGGCAGCAGCTGAGCCAAGCAAGGAAGCACAGATGCGGGCAGAAATGCATGCAGCACAGGGTCAGCCTGTGGCGGCCGTGGCTTGCCAGAAAAAGCCACTGCAGACTGAAACCTTATCAGATGGCCAACAGCTCAAGACAGCAGATGGGATAAACAGGGAAGCAGAACGTCAGGCAGCAAGGGGTCAGCGTGGGGCCGCAAAGACAGCTCATACGGGGAATTCAGGGCAGGCAGAGAAAGCTCAGTTAAATGCCAGGATGCACAAGACAGCAGAGAGCGCAGGTGGCAAGGAAGAGATGCATGCAGCAAGAAGCCAGCATGCAGATGCAAAGACAGCTGACAAGGGGAAGGCAGGGCATGACAGGGACGACAGCAGCAGCAAGGATGACAGTGGCATCAGCGCAGTTGTGCATCAGATCGCTGACGAGGCAGCTGCCATGGAGCTGCATGCAGCTGCCGGCATGGACACCTGCAATTCTGAGAAGCTGCCACACAAGTTTTTCGGGGTGCATGTCCACTTCTGTCATTCACCATTTTTTAATTGTATGGTGCTAGTTTTCGGGCTGATGTTTGTTTTGATGCCGCCAGAGTTGATACATGAATGTCATGCTGTGCGATGGTTCTCAAGATTCAGAGACCGGCTAAGATGAATATTAGACATGGTGAAAGAGCTCTGTATTGCAACTGACTGGCAATTTTTATGCAGGTGCAAGGTGGAAGCAAGGCCAGGCTGGCCTTAGCGGGTGAATGTTGCAGGAAAGAAGCCCCAGACAGCAAGGGTCTGGCCTCAGTTGCGGCAATTGACAGGAAGAAAGCTCCGAGCAACAAGAGCCTCGCCTCGGCTGCAGCAATCGACATGCAGAAATCTCCAGGCAACAAGAGCCTTGCCTTGGCTGCAGCAGATGACAGGAAGAAAGCTCCTGTCAACACGGGCCTAGCTCCAGCTTCAGGAAATGCGAGGAAGGAGGCTGCGAACAAACAGGGCCGCGCCTCAGCAGCAGGGAATTCAAGGGAGGCAGCAGCGAGCGGTTGGGGGCTGAGCGATGAGGTGATCGATTACATAAGGGAGCTGCAGGCCAACAACCAGCACCTGAGGGCGGAGAAGGCACAGCTTCAGCGCAAGTGTGACACAATCAAGCAGATTCTTGAGCGGTGGAATGGTCATTTCGCTGAGCTGGCAGCGCTGCTGTCCATTGGAGCCAGCAGCGCCTGGTGAAAGATTTGCTCCTGCTTTCCAGGAACACACTGAGCACAAAGTAAGCACAATCAGCTTCTTTGGAAGTAGTCAGCATTGCAAAGAGACAACGGCAGCTTGCGGCAATGAAGCTACAGGAAAGATGCTGCCAAGGCATCCGCCAAGAAACACAAGCGGTACAAGAGGAAGAAGCCAGCACATGCAAGCCAGCACCTGAAAACATGAGATTGGTTTCCAAGCAATTGAGCATCAGAGGATAGTGTGACTAAAAGAAGTTGCATGACTGCCTCCCGGGTTGAGCACACCATAGGCTGCCCACCATGTGCAAGTTTGTGAAGGTTGTGTGCCTTCAGTGTTTGTTGGCATGGGGAAACTGTCATGCAGCTTGCATGGAGCACTACTACGAGAACTTTGTTGCAAATGAACTTTGGAAGTCTTTAGAAGCCACCTCGCTGTTGCTTTCCTTAGGGACCGGCTGACCGAGATGCCAGTGCGGGTCTGGGTCAAGGCTTTATTTTTCGTTCAATGCAAGCTCTTTCCGGACTATTGACATGCATGTCTATGCATTTTGTAAAACTATCATCGCATAGTTATTAGGCTACTTAAATCCGCTCTGATGAATTAATTCTGTGTATGTGGATGGGGATACTGTCTTGCTGATTGCTGATTGCTCCCTTCTTGGCGTGCTCACTGTCTTTTGAATCGGTGCAAGATTTGCTGCTGAAATGCAGCATTTGATAACAAGCGGTGTAATTGATATGGCATGCTTCTTGTTTTGAGGGCTGGTGCTTCCAGATGCTGTTCATGATTACTTCACGCTATCATTTACTCCTGTGTGAGGACAGGATGCATGGGTTTGGGGTTTGACGTCACGTCCAATGAGCGCATGCTGATGTCAGCAACATGACAATGCTCTTTGATCCAGAACCATCGCCCTGCCCGACAAAAGGATTGACGAATTTGAAGGTGTCTGGCTGGGCCTACAAGATCTGCACTTTATGATCACTGTTTCCTTCCAGTTCCAGGACCTCTAGCATCCTGCCACGTCCTTTCAGCAGCGCCTTTTGCATCCTCAATTGTGTTTTGACATTCTCTCACCACCAAATATGTCGAGGAGGAAATTCGCCAGCTCTTCCACAGTGATGGACGACGATGAAGCTCTGGTCATTCTCTCGAACTACATACAAGGCTGCGGTGAGCGGGACCCGTGCCCATCTTACCTTATTGCAGAAAGCTCCGCCCGACGTGCTTCTTCAGTACCTTTACTGCACAGCACTGGTCGCTGTCTGGCTCCTCGGTCGACCCAACTTCAGCTCACAAGCTGACTTTGCTGGATATCAGGTGGAAAACTGGGAGCTGGCTGGCAAGCTACAGCAGAATTTCGCCTGTATCTTGGACGCACCATTCATGTGGCTATTCACTGCATGCCCCCACTGGTGTGCTCTTCAACCCTTGTTTCAACCCAGTACCTTTCAAGTGACGTGTTGTCCCTTCATCAATCTGAGTCTTGAGCCTTTTGACCACTGATGAGATCTGTGTTGACAAGTCATGCATGTCTTCACATGTGGTTTGCTGGCTTCTGTGCTACATTTTTCTGTTGAGTATGCGGGCGGTGTAGAATTTGAGCGCCGTGCCGGTGGCTGATTGGGCCTTGCACTGATCTGGCGAGTCTTTTACGTGCCTTTACTTGAGGATTGTCTGAGGAAGCACCTGGCATCTGGCAGGAATAGCCATTATTAGCAATACAGTAATAATAATCATGGCATGCAGATAATGCGAGTTCTGTTCTTTGCGCAGGACTTCAAGCCAGCAGATGGGCAGCAACGGCGGCAAGTCTACAAGAACTTGAAGGCAGTGGCAATAGCAATGGGGCTGCCACCTTCAAGGCATCTTGCCACGATGCTCACAGAGCCGGCACGTGAAGCGCTGAAAAAAGAATTCAAAGGTGGGGACTCCCTTCCGCTACTTCCAAACAGGCATTTGCTGGCCGAATCTTCCCATGCAGACCATGTTTAGATGCGTGCTCTCTGTATATGTTGACATCAAGGAGTGACATGGGCATTTGTAATACAATGTGTTGGGACGCTGAGTATCGATGTCAACATGTCAAGAAGAGCAAGGAGGGCGCAGATTTGTGGTCGGGCATCCTGAATAATACTGACTCATCATGTTGCATGTGCCTGCAGCTGCCAGCATGAGCAGCATTGCTGCTTCTGGAGATGACATCAGCAGCTATAAGGAGTCCTCACAGAGCCTGGCCGATCTAGCAGCAGAGCAGCAGACGCCCGCCAATGCAGAAACACACGCTGCCAAGGTAGGCAGAGCTCACAAATGTCGCCATGTAGGGCACGCATGCTCGTCTTTTGAGGGGGCAATTCCCTGCCCCATGTCGGTAGTATGCGTATGGTATGCGTAAGCAGCTTGATCAGCACAAGCTTAACGTGCATTGGACTTCAGCGCTGCTAGATCAACAACAGCATTCAGCTCATTGAGCACTCGTCACAGTAAAGCTCTGTATTGTTCTTTCTGCAGGTCCCGAAAATCACTGTGCCAGAGCCTAAGAAGAGCAAATCTCGCCCCGAGCATCCGTACGGACTTGCTTATGTCAGTACACCTCTTGTCTACGGATCGGCCCGGCCCAAAAATATCAGGCAGGCAGAGTGGAAGGGCCCATCGCAGAACAACAGCGCACCCGCCAACAAACCCAAAAACTTCTTAACCGCGCCTTCCCCCAGGCATGTTCTGCCTTTTGAGCAGCACCCAAAATGTTGGCAAAAAACATACCATGTGTGCATCCTGCGGTCACTAATATCCCTGTTTATTTGCCATGTTGACATGGAACGCTCGTGGCTACTGTGCTATTTTCAGGTGTCATGGACTGGCCATGATGTGATTTAGTAATGCTAAGACTGCACTGCAGGGAGGTTGCACCACCGCATGTGGAGGCAGCGCAGCAGGCTGACTTGGCGGGGCAGTCTGACGTGGCAGATGAGACATGCAAGAGTCAGATAGAGGCAATTGAGGAGCTGAAGCGCCAGAATAGGGAGCTGACTGGACGACTGACTCAGCGGGATGAGGAGATGCGTGCAATGACTCAGACGACCAACCACCTCTTTGATGAGATCAGCGCACTCAGGGCAGCCAGTCAGAAGTAATGCTTCCGGAGAGCAGCCATGCATATGCAGGTCTTTGTGGCCTTGCACTTTCTGCACCAGGCAGACATTGGATGAATTCGAACTGCACTGGTGTTGCACTGCTGTTGCAGCAAGACCAGCAAGCACATTCCACTTAAGGGGGCAGCTCAGTCTCTTTCCCATCGATCCTACTTGTGGACTTTGTTATGCCCACATGAAGCGGGCAAAAATGTAGACTGGGTGCTCTGCATTGAAGAAGATTTGTCTTTTCAGATTGCAATTGATTCGCTAATTTTGCGCATCCAGTGTGGTTGCCTTTAAGCTTGGCCCCTGCTGGCTTGTTTGGAAGGACATTGCCTTGCAATGGAGTGCACATTGTGAACCATAACCAATTGATGTTTGAAAGATATGAAAATATTGGACCACTGGAATGTTATTTGGCTGGCACCAAATCTCACACCTTGAGCATATAATGCATCAAAATCTCAGACAGGGTGGGCCTGCCAAAGGAGCAGGAGGGCAGATTTAATCTTATTCAAGCTGCATAATGCATGCATCACGTGTGTGATTGTGCATGGCTGACGTCAGCAACCTTGGACAAGAATCGAAGTTTGAAAGGCATAATCACCTCGAAAGAATCCGTAGTGCGCATGAGGTCGGCTGTGAGATCATAGCTACACGGCATATCCTTGTCGAATTTCTCTGTCGCCCGAATTTCTTGGTGCCAGAACAACCAACGGCGAAAGCGTTGCAACATCTTCTGGCTCTACATGAAGAAGCTCAACAGCCCCTTGGACGACAGCGAAGCCTTGGCAATCCTGACCGAGTACATCCAAGGCTGTGGTGAGCGCACACATCACAGCTAGAGCACTCTCTCTCTCTCTCTCTCTTCCTTGCGATCTTGCACACCTGAGAAAGGCTGCAATTTGTCATGGTCGTTTCTTCAGTGTCACAAGTGACATCCAAGCGAATGCTGCTGTGTGTACTGGTAGGTGGAAAGCTAGAGGCGGGTTGGCAGGCCACAGCAGACTTCTCCTTGTCTGAAGGGCGGTCAGTGCATGTGCTCATCCGCAGCGTGCCCCCACAGGTATGGTTTCTAGCCTGACCTCAAGACACCACATGTTTATCAGTACATAATTACCCTCTGCTCCTGCCAGGGGCATGGTGTGTCGGCCGACAAGCTGCAGGTAAAAGCTACCCAAATTCCTGCCTGTTGATGGACTCGCCCTCACCAAGCAAGACGCAATTTACTGTAGGCGCACTGCTTGATATCAGTAATGGCCCCCGCCAGAAGGGCCTACGATTGCCTCCTAATTATGTGACATTCGTCACTGGCAATTCGAGCATTTTGTCACTTGTGCAGCAGCCTCCACAGCTTTACAAGGGACACTGAGCGTATACATTCACACCTGCCTGATTGATGTCATTGAACATGGGTACTGAATACTCTAGTATAGCGATCTAGTCCCTTGGAAAAGTCTTCCTCTGATTAGGTGCAGGACTTTGAGCCGGCCGATGGCGCGCAGCGGCAGCGGTGCTACATGACTTTTGGTGCAGTGGCAAAAGCAATGGGCCTGGTGCCTTCCCGTCGGCTTGCCAGGAAGCTCACCGAGCCAGTACGTGCACTGATGAACCACAAATTGAAAGGTGACCCTGCTAATAATATCTGCAAACCCAGTGAATGGCATTGCTTAGATATTTTGGGACTTTGTGCATGGTCTGGGCTTAATCTCTATGGAAATTTCTGCATGCCGCTGCTGCTCTTGTGGCAAAGGGATGACGTCATGCATGCTTAAGCAAAGCAAGCGCCGCTCTGTGGTTGTACTGCCGTTTCTGAAGCAACTACATGTCTCGAAGAGAGAGACGTGATAATCTCAGTGCTGCCTCTAATTAACACAAAGCAATGGGCTGTATATTTGGCCCAGGCTGGCGGGGGGCGGTATAAATACTGCCCACATTTGATAGGATCCTGCCTGGATCTGGCGAGTTCAACAAGGGATAGAATTGTGGCAGCCAAAATGCAGCTTGTCTGCAGGACGTACCTTGCCTTTGGGCAGGAAAAGCGTGTGATAATAATAACAATATTAATGAGCTGTATATGCATGCAGCTGGGAAGTTGGACATATCTTCTTCAGCCGCAGATGAGGACCCCAGCAAGGAACGGTCTCTGCACAGCCTACCAAAAGCAGCAGCAGAAGGTTCAACAGCAGCAGAGCAGGAAGATATGTCCAACAAAGAGTCCCGCCCATGCAAGGTGTGGTGAATCAGGAGACACAGAACTCTTTTAGCTTCTCTGTAGAGGTGGAAATTTCAAGAGGACAGAAAAGTACCGTTGATATTGTGCTCTTACCCTGGCCCAAACAGACGCAGAGTAGTCCTCAGCCATGTGCCAGATGTGTCTGTACCTCGCATTAATTCCCAGCAGCACAGAATGCATGCTGTATATTGATAGTGCTGGAACGGCATGCAGTCAACAGATGTCCTCTATGCTAAAACTGTGACTCGAAAGAAAGGTCAGCAAGAAGAAAATGTCAATGCATGATCATGGACTGTGTTACTTCTGCTGCAGGAGGCCAGAGTCAGCCAGAGGATGTCCAGGAGATCAAAACAAAGCCGCGCAGAACCACCGGATGCTACTCTCGACGCCAGAAAGCAAATTAACAAATCAAAACATTGCACTGTCCCCAGGCAGAGACTGGAGAAGCTGCCGGCAACAGATGCAGGCATCTTCCTGACCGTCATCCACAGTACCCAATATTGTGTACTTCAGCATTGTACTTAGAGACTATAGAATGAGGCTAAGGACAGGGTCCGTTATAATGATTAATTTTACAGGAAATGCAAGGGTGACTTTAGGATCAAGGGTCATCGGAGGGTCGTGTTGAGACCCTACTTATAGGCCGGTTTCAGCGCAGGAAAGAGCAAGAGCAGGGAAGATTTCCAGCCGCATGCGGAGACGCCAAAGAAGCCACGTGTGCAGGACCCTTCCGAGACATCCACAGATGTCGTCTCAGAAAGGCTGCTGGAGACAGATTTTGAGGAGAAAGAGGAGCTGCGACTGCGCAACAGGGTGTTGACTGCGCGGCTGAGTCAGCGGGACGAGGAGATGCACTTGATGACTCAGACAATTAGTCAGCTGCTCGCAGACATCAGGGCGCTGAAATCAGCGAGCCAGAAGTGACGCGGCAGCAACATGTGAGCGTCAGTGCTTGTTCAAACCGGCATAAGTTGCCTGACACTTTCTGGCGCAGCCAGCTTGTGCACCAGACATGACCCCAGAAAAGCAGAGTAATGGCAACTTTGAGGCTGCTGCAGTATTTGCTGCATTTGTTGTAGCTGCAGGAACAATGGGAGCAAGCCAGCTTGATGTGAATACTGAGGATGCTGCAAATCATTTCCAAAATGTTTTCTCTGCAGTCCCGCTCAGAGTCCTCAAACAGTGGAGGCTGGAAAGCATCATGATGTGGGGAGCCTTTCATTTGTTTTAGAAGTACTTTGGCATGACTCTTGGGATTGCATCTGGCTGATTGGACTGTTGCTTGTACCCTATTGGCCTGAGCACATGCACGAAGATTGCACATATTCAGCGTGTTTGACCCTTGATTCCAATGAACTGAGGATCCTGAGCTGTGACCAACGAATTTGAGGCATTTGTTGGTGTGAACATTGGCTTGATTGCATGCGCTGGGTTTTGGGTGGGTCGAGATTTTGCTTGAACGTGTGTGACAGTTGTTGTAGATGGCCAATGGAGGGTAGGTGGTTTTCTGTTACCACAATGACCATGCTCGATATCATTGATTTGAATTGCATTTCATGTCTCATCCACGAATGGCCTTATATGTCTCTGAGCAACCAAGATTTGCCTTGACCTCGAATTGGGTGTTGTACACTTGCTCCCGTCGCTCGGCAGAGTCTTAGTCATCGTCTATATACCCAAAAGCTGTTTGCATGCATGCATGAGCCACCTGTGTGTCGGCAGGCCTGCAGTCCAGCTGGTCACCCCAGGACAGGGCACTCCTCTGCAAGGAAGCATCCAGGGGAGCAGTGGCAGCAGCCAAGAGGCAGAGCCTCGTGTCGTGGCAACAGCACATCATCCTGGCTTTACAGAGCAGCCTGACACGGGGCACTGTTTGCAGTACGTCGTTGATGAGGAGCAGATTGCATGGCTTGGAACTCGAGTGAAGGACCTCACAGAACAGCTGACAGAGAGGGATGAAGAGATGCTCGCTGCTGCTATCCGCACCACGAATGAGATTGCAAGCAGGACAAAGGCATCAGCCCAAAAAAATTACGCATGACACTAGTGCTCACTGTAATCGCAGCAGGTTGTGTAGGTTCTTGCGGGTTCAGGCACATATTCAATGCATGGTGCTGCTTTTATGGCGCAGCCCTATGCCAGAACAGTCCTTTTGATAATCTTCGGGGTCACTCTAGCTGACATCCAATGGCAGGGGTTGCCAGAACATATAATGTAGCTTTGATCACCTGCTGTGGAGCCCTTGCCTTTATATCAAGATGCCAAACACCCTTAAAATTCAATCTTCCTGCCTTGGATTTGCTGCACGTTGACATTCAATTCTTGCATGCATGAAAGAGACATGCATGGGGCACGGGACATTAGTGTCCAGCCTCTCTTGACTGGCTACTCAAGGCATTTTTTTCACTGGAGAGGGACTGGAATTGGTGGCAAGCAGGGGCCAAGCTTTGGTCGAGGACAGCTGGCGCTACCACATCACGTGCATGGAGAAGTGGTAGGGGGTGTAAGTATATACGCCTAAAGCTAGCAGCGTTGTTTCCAACGAAATGCAAGGAGACCTAAGAATATTTCGTGCTGAGAAGCTACCTCACCGGTCTTGGCTGTCAATCATCGTCTGGTCGTCGACGTACTTTCCTTGGTTGTGACGAGGTGCCCAGTGCGTCAGCGAATGCTCTGGCACCAAACAGGAAAATACAGGACTTATGCTCGAATCTCAGTCTGCCATGTGCTACGATCGTCAACGTTTCTAGCTACTGCCTGAAAACAAGAGGGCACGGTCTCAAAGTTTCACCGGACCGCATTATCTCTACGTAGACACCAGCTGCAAGAAACATCAGTCTTCACCGCAAGCGCAGCAATGGCACGTATGGACGACGGGGAAGCCGTGAGAATCCTGTCGTAATACATCAAGGGCTGCTATCCACCAGGTGAACAGTGTTTCATCTTGTACATTTGAGCAAATTAAGGCCTGCGAGACCCTTGTGCGAGCCTGTCAACTTGTGCTTAGTGCTCAACGTACATGCCAATTCTGCTTCGGCAGGAGCTCTCTTGGAAGATGGCTGGAAGGTGACAGCATATTTCTACAACCAAAAGCCCACTGGTCCAGATCAGCTCCAAAATGGCAAAACAGCGTGGTGCACCATGCACCTCAAAGCCAAGCCCCCAAAGGTGCATGCAGCCAAGTTTGGAGGTCACATTGTTGAGTACACGGCTTAAAGACATCCATAGTGTACTTATTAACTGCGAGAATGTGGGGATTTTTCAGGTCGCCCCATGAAGAGAAAAAGCATGGTTTTGCAGGGAAAGGGCTTATTGTTGCGCAGTGTACACTGTGCTGCATAGGACCTGCGTGCAAGCAGCATTGCTGAATGCTATCAAGCAAGAGCAGGCCTAGAAAGTTATCAAATTCTTCTGTGCAGACGTTCCAGCCAGCAGATGGGCAGGGGAGGAAGGATTGCTACCATTCCTTCAAGGCTGTTGCTGTGGCAATGGGCCTGCTGCCGTCCAACAGCCTAATTAAAGAACTCGCAGAGCCTGCCCGTGTCAAAGCATACAAGCAGCTGACAGGTAATCAACTGATCTACTGCCTGATGGCTTTGTTGGCTCAGTACGTAACAAACCAAAGCATTGCTTCAAATCCTTAGATCCTGACATGCCATGGCAGTCATAAGTTCTTGAGAATATGACTGGTAATTTGAAGGCTTGCACGCCAATCGAAGCCCTCTTTCACACTCTACAGCTGATGTCAACATCAGACCTGCTGCATATGCAGGAAACAAGGACATGGGTGACACTGGTGCAGGGCAAGAGAGCACTCGCCAATCCCAGCGCACCAAGAGGCATCCAGAATCCTATGAGGATTACCCCAGCACATTGGCAGAGTCAGAAGAGGTGAGTGCTTCTCTTGACCTTTCTCATTGCCCATGCGCGTGCATGCATGCATCCTTGGCAGCATTTCTTCATGTCTGGAAAAGTGAGCAAAGTTTCCAAGTTTGCAACTGTCACGCTGCAACATGGGATTTTGCCACGTGAGCAATACTTGCAGCCTTCCCAGACATATCCGGACAGGAAATGAATAGGAGACGAGTAGTGGTCAGATGTGCAATGAATAAGCTGCGTGCATTGTTTCTGCCCCGGCTGGCGGGGGGCGGTACAAATACTGAGCACCGTGCCCACGGTTGATTGGGTCTGGCATGTCCATCGAAGGGTAGGAAATTTGCAGCCTTTACACGCAGGTTGTCTGCAGGATGTGCGTCGCCTTTTGGCAGGAAAAGCGTGTAATGTAATGATTCTTTCTGCAGACACACTCAGCCAAGAGGCAGAGCCGAGGAGCAACAGCAGCGGACGCAGATCATACCGCAGCCGAAGATGAATCCCCAGCGCCTGTTGCATGCATTACCCCGCAGCCTTCCCAGCATGCATGGCTGTCTGCAAGAGACCCCCGCAGAGCACTTCTTACAGCACCGGAGACCAGTGAACCCGCAGGCAACAACCACAAGAGCAGCAGCAGCAGTCAGTGGGCCCAGCCATGTGAAGCAGCAGCGCAGCACCCGGCTTCAGCATGCCTGGCAGCGCTGCCGCAGATCAGGCGCAGGAATGACCACCCCGACAAGGACTGGCAAATTGAGCAGCTGAAACCCTGCAGACACTCGAGTGACCACGCTGACAAGGAGCGGCAAATTGAACAGCTGGAGCGCAGCGAGCACCAGAGCAGTGACAGTGACAAGGAGTGGCAGATAGAGCAGCTGCAGCGCAAGTGCTGGGATCTCAGAGTGAGGCTGGCTGTGAGAGACGAGGAGATGATTGCTGCTCTGCGCAATGTGAATCGGCTTGTCAGCGAGAACGGAGCTCTCAAGGCAGCCCTGAGCGGTCTGCAGTCTTGAGAGGTATATCTGAAGCCTTTGCTGGTATTTTCTGCAGCCAGAGATGAAGCTTTTAATCGACAGCAGACTGCCCTGCTGGTTTTAATTGTCATGCGCGATGACATGCGGGTGTATGCTTTTTGCAGGCAAGCACAGCCATCACTTGCAACCTGGGGCAGCCAGCCAACACAACACCGTTTTTGAAGCTACAAATGGGGCCATGCATGCTTCCCCTCAGGCTGCACCAAATACAACCACTCAGCTCCATCAGAGGACTCAGCAGGTGCAGCAACAGCAGCAGCAGGAGCTGCTGAGAGGAACACTGCATGCATAAGCATCCCCAGCAGCAGCGGCAGCCAGGATGCACCAGAACAGCCGCGTGGCAGGACAGTGCAGGCTGACAAGGAGCATGCATTGCAGCACAGCCTTGACCAGAACCAGCGGATTGCAGGGCTTGAATCTATGGTCCGCTCCAGTCAATCCCCTGATCCGCACTGGCCAAGCCATGGTCAGATACCTGACTGCTCAGCTGCGACAGAGGGACGAGGACTTGCTTGCTGCCATTAGCACCGTGAATGAGCTTGCGAGTAAGGCAAAGGCAGCTGCCCGGAATCATATCTGAAATCATCGGGTCACTGTAGAAGCTGTAAATGTTGTTTGAGACCATTGCTTCCAGTGGGATTCCTCTCAAATCTCAGAGTGAGACTGCCACCAATAAGTTCTGGCTGACCTTTTGCACGCGAAAGCTCACTTGTAATGCAGTCTTGTGTCCACAGGACCTACTGAACAAAACCCACGTGCTCGCATGGACTGCTTGCAAGTTCAGCGGTAGAGTCTATGCGCAATTGATGCCATCAGTTTGCTGTCTTCAAGGCAGTGTCATGATTCTTCATCCTGGGCAATCTTTCATGTGTTTTGTGCGCTGAAATCGTTCAAGCTGCATATTTTTAAGTGAGTCATGTGCTGCCGTGCAGCGCTCAATGGTTGATTGATGCTCGTGTCCTATATGGTGCAATCTGAAATTCCACACGCATCACACAAAGCCTTTATTCCATCTCTGATGAACACTTCCAGCCCCTGGTGTGATGTGAAGATGTGGTTGCCTCCCTGAGGGGCTGACATGACCATTCACTCATATTCATACCCCTGCATGTCATCGTGGGGTCAATAAAAAGCAAATTCAGCGATTCATCCGATGAATCCTAGAACTCAGCAGACATTTTGGAAACGAAATGCATCTACCCGACACATCTCAAATCTCTTTGTGGTTTGATTTGTAAGTTTTTGAGACCTCAATTTGACCGTAGAACAAGTTGTCGCATGATGGCCAAGCCTTCTTGTGACGGCTAAGCCTTCTTGTGACGGCTGTGGCACTGGAAGAAGATTGAAGTCATCTCCCTTCACAGCAGACCACTCAGTTTCCTCTAGACCCAGAGATCAGGAACTGCGTGCCAAATAGAAGGTGACGCTTGCGCTCGGGACACCACTAGATCTCCAACCCACTTTGTCAGAGATTCTTTCGGGCCTCGAGTGCAATGCAGCTTCTCAACGGCGAAGAAGCCCACAAGATCCTGTCCGACTACATCGAAGGCTGTGGTGAGCCATTCTCTCTGGTTGGGTAAGGACTCAGGATGTTTCTCACCGCAGCAGATTTTTAAAGCTTGTGGCCGCTCCTTCAGAGAACGCAAGTCTTTGCACATCATGATCGTCTCATTCACGTAAAGACAAAAATCTCAGACCCTATCACTGCTGCATTTGTTCTGCAGGAGGGCATCTAGGGCACGGATGGAAACCCAGAGCATATTTGAGTACATGCCCTGAGAACCAGATGCCCCGCGTGTTTGTCAAGAGCACACCTCCCCAGGTACTCACAGCTACATCTCCCAACATGCCAAGTGCTGCAGCAGGTGCTGCTGACAGCACCTACTGCACATCATACCAAGGTCTGCAAAGTACCCACATGCCCATCATGGACATGCCACTGGTGGAGAAAGTGCCAGGACAGCTGTAGAAAGGCTGGAGAGCACCTGTCAACAGTGTGCTGCAGTGTGTGCAACAATCTTGCCCTGTGGGCTGGAACAAACGTGTTAGATTACCAATGTTACTGACTGACAAAATACTGATTTGCAGACATTCCAGCCCGCGTACGGACAGAGGCAGAAGCGGTACGAGTCCTTGCAGGCGGTGGCCCTTGCAATGGGCTTGCAGCCATCCAAACACATTGCTGCAAACTGCACAGAGGCCATCCGCTACAGGGCATCCAAGGAGGGCATGTCAACAGGTGATTATGAGCTCACTTAGTTTGGCCAAGGCTGGGAGAGGGCGGTGTAAATACTGAGCGCCGTGCCCATGGTCGGGTGGGTCCTGCTTGTATCTGGCGTGCCCATTTTAGGGGTAGGATTGTGGCAGCCTCTAGCTGCAACCTGTCTGCAGACACACCTTGCCACTTGGCAAGAAAAGCATGTAATAATTCGTATATAAACATCTACATGTCTTCTGCGAAATGGTCACACATGCTTTCAAGTGCGGAAACAGCTTCTGCCTCTGCAATGGCGCAGTAGGTTTCCTGATCATGACCTGCCACATATGTCATGCATTACAAATTTGGACTCGTGTGCATGGTTGGCACAAGAGAGCCTGCGCCATAAACCTTACCTACAGCAGCATCTTCAGAGTTGCTGCTGAAAAGCCGCACAGGGCCGTGAAGTTGAGAAATCAATCAAGGCGTTTTGCCATGCCTCTTCCGAGGAACCTGCGCCACCGTTCTGCAAAAATATTGATGTGTCATCATGTGTGCCCAGGGCTGGGCATCAGCCGATGTGTTGCTGGAGCCAAAGGCGACTTCAGCAGGCGGCAACTGCAGGGAGTGTTTGAGCTCTCAGAAGAGCACTACAGCACACGATCCGGCCCTATACAGGTCAGCATCATGACACCTTGTAGAAGAATTTTACACATAAATCGAATCTTTGTATGTTTTCACCTGCTTTTTCTGAGGCGGGATCCGTCTGCAGACAAGCCGCAATCCATATGGCTGCCAATATATTAACTTTCTTGGACTTGTCAGTTCTGCTCCAAGAGGGACTGCAAGCATTGCCCATGCATGTCCAAAGTCACCTTGATACAGCAACAAGACTGATGTCATGAACATGCGCAGCTGGTTGAGTGCAGCTGATGGATATCCCTTTCAGGACAAGTCAGCATGGATATGTTGGCGTGAGCTCCTGTCACGTTCAAGTATCAATTTGATCCTTATTACTGAAAGTACTGTTACATGCCATTCCTGCCAAGAGGCAGGGATGGCTGCAGACAAGCTGCATTGTAGGACTGCCGAAATCTCCCTCCTTGTTGGACTTGCCATTTTCACGCCAGGCCAAATCAACCGTCAATATGTTCATTTTGATTAGGTAATCATCAACTTTCTCTAGGACAGATGGTGGCCTCTGCTGCTCCTGCAGGCAGGCGCAGCTAAGAGGCAACGCCGCGGGACCGCAGAACGCACACAAGTAACTGCTGTGTTCCAAGGCGGCGGTGGGCAGGTAGCACCCCCACAGGTCTCCCAGCACGTTTACTACCCGAGAGACCCCCGCCTGGCACAGCACAATTTGAACGCCCCAAGGGCAGCTGGCCACCGCAGCAGGAGCAACAGCAGCAGCCATGCACCTGCCAGGCCGTACAAGATCTCAGCAAAGCAGCCGGCAATGGCAGGAGAGTCCAGCAGGGCACACAGCATGCAGCAGTATCAGGATCAGGCAGAGCTGGTGCAGCAGCTGAAGAAGCAGGTGAGCGGTACTGCCATGGGAACGTGATACTCTTAAAAGTCAACGGGCGGGGATGTGGTCGTATTTTGGTCACAAACCCCTGGATTTGCCTAGAGCCATCCAATAATGCCGCCTGTGCACACGCAGAATCTCTGCTGAGTAGAATTTGACGTGCCAGAGAGCTCTTACCTAGACATGGGCAATTTGTATCGGTTCATGCTAATGTTAGAAAAAATGCTTTTCGCAAGCAGCAGATAATGATCCCCAGAGACACAGAAAATGCTTTTTGCAAGCAGAGTGTCTGTTAAGCACGGTTTGACACCCCAAGGAAGCCCTTGCCCCGGCTGGCATGGGGCGGCACAAATACTGAGCACCTTCCCCCTACGTTGACTCAGTCTTGCTTGGATCTCGCAAATTCAACAAGGGGTCACCTTTGTGGCAAAGGTTACCTGCACACCATTGCCTCTGGCTGGACAGCTTGCAATTTTAGAAACTAATAAGTATTGTCTTGGCACCTCAGAATATCTGCTGAGGAAGTGTCAAACCCTGCAGGTGAGGGAGCTGACTGCGCAGGTGACTAAGAGGGACGAGGAGATGGAAGTGATGATGAGGACAGTGAGTCATCTCATCAGCGAAAACAGCGCTCTCAAGGCAGCAGGACAGAAGTAGAAAGTAAGCAGCAGACATGCACAAATGCAAGACCTGTGAAAAGAACAAGTAGTAAGCAAGCGACTGTAAATAAAGGGGATGGTGTATACAAGGAGAGCAGGTGTGGAAGTGTGCAACAGAGACAAACAGAGAGCCATAGTGCCACTATCGCCTAATTTGCTGCCCTTCCTGACTAACCAACATACCCGCTGCCAGGCCAGCTCTGAATAGCACTGCCATGCCCTTCACGTCCGTATGCTTCAGTGACAAGTCTGCACTCCAAAAGGAATTTGCAATTACGTCCTCTGTATGGCAGCATCCTGCCGCAGCTGTGGCCAAGTGCCAAAGTCGGCTGTTGTACTGCTTGAGTTTGCAGCAGTGTATATGCATATAGGAGGCTTGTATCTGTGTTGTGTGCGTTGTTTCGTCTACTTGAATCCTGAATATGGCCTTGCGCTTTCATGTTGACTTCAATTGCACTTGCTGGAAGAGCACATGGTGCTTGCAATTTTACAATGCAACATTTGAAGGCTTTTAAAGGCAGTCTGTCTTGAATGCCGGATCTTTTGATTCTGCTAGTTTGTACACTATTTTCCACAATATTTCATGTTCATGTCCGTTGCATTGGCAAAACTTGATGCGCTGAATTACTCTGTAAGCGAAAGAAATTTGAGTCAAGCAGACAGGCCTATTCAGCAGACTTCCCACTGATCTAAATTAATGCAATAGTTACACCATCTAAATACATTCCGCGTGCACTCCACAAAAGCAATGGGTTTGATAATCTCTAGGCTGCAGCCCTCCAGGGCAAAATCCCAATCTAGAAGATCTGGCTACGTTTGGGCAGCTTCACTCATGCAGCACCTTTCAACAGATCACACAAGCACAGCTTTTTTTGTGTTAGCTTTTCTCTAAAGCATGCCCAGCTCACGCTGAAGCTGCAGCAGCAGCCTAGCTCTCTCTGCCTCTCCAGAATCCCCAAGCTTATCACCACTTGCTTCCTGCTCCGGTGCTGGTGCATCTGCTGTGGCAGGGTCTACTGAAGAATCCTCAGCTGCTTCTGCCTCGACAGCAGCTGCAGGGGTTGCTTCCGGCCCAGCTTCCGGCGCAAGGGCAGACGCGGGTGCAGCTTCCGGCGCAGCTTCCGGCTTTGCAGCGGCCAGGAGCGGCAGAGATTCCTGTGAAGTGCGCGGCACGAACTCGGCGGCTGTCGGGTTGAGGGAATTGCTGCTCAGGCTTGATCGCAGCACCTGCGCGCACATGCAATATTATTACACATGGTTCATGAAATCCAAGCCATGAGGATCAGGTGCATCGCAGCAGCGTTTCTCTCACAGCCTTCCTGTGCGCATACATGCATTCACATCATTTCTCACCCAAGAATTCGTTGATGCTGCACCTGGCAATGGTTTTGAACTGCCAGTACAACTGATGAAATTGATATGAAAACGAGTCACGACTAGTCTATGGCAAAAATAAGATCTGAATCCCTGGAATGCAGAGCAGGACTTGAACTTTTGGAGGTCTAAGCAGATCTGGAGATGGCAGACATGGAAGATACTGGTACATCAACGCGAAAAATTGTGTTCAATTGAATACATAAACAAAACTTGAGATATTCCAGATATTCTTACCGAGCCGGGGGCAGCTGCGCCGGGGCCGGCAGACGGCGCAGCGGGCGGCAGGGGTCGGCCACGGCCGGGCGTAAACCCCTTGGTGCCGTCAGGGCCGCGCGCTATGCGCACCGCTTGATTCCCCTTGGCAGCGCTCGCAACCTTGTCCTGTGGCAGACAAAGAGGTACGGTCAGCAGAGATATCTGGTCATCATGTTTATGTTGGGTCCTTCCACTAGCAGGTGTAGAGCATCGGTCAATATATAGCTCCGGTAAGCAGATTGTGTACAAGAGAAAGGCTCTGTGACGATATATCCGGACGATCCTGGAGACCTACATGAGGGGTGAGGCTGCGAGAATGGGTACAGGACACCTGTGCTTAGGCAATGTTTTCTGGGAGCCAGAAGAAGGCAGGGCAGACGAAGATCAGGAGAATATAGAAGCACATAAGAAAGGCTCACCGCGCTGGCCTTGATAAACTTGGGCGCCTGCGGGTTCCTCTCGGGCACGAGTTCCTCCTCCGGCTTTGTAGGTGCCTCCTGCGCATGCATGCAAATAAACAGATCACCACAGAATACTAGCTACATGCACATCTTTTCGTAAGAGCATGCATGCCATGATAAGGCACGCTTGCTATTCACTCACTGTCTATTGCCATTGAGTTTGTGTATTGGAGTGGCCCTGCAACAGATCGACACCAAAGCACCACCGAAGTTCAAGAGAAGGCGAGCACGCAGCGGCTGTGTCTTCAGGCAAGCCTACTGGATATCAGCAACTAAAGCAGAATTTAAAAATGCGAGGGCCAGAAATTCAAAATTTCAGAATACTAGCAGAGCTTTAAATTCCCACCTTGATGCGGATGACGCGGCGGGCGACAAAGGCTCCCTGGGGGGAGGCCCCCCGCTCCTTGTCGGGCCCCTCAGCCCGGGGGGGGCGGTTGGCCACCGTGAATGTCACCTGCGACACACAGGAATTTCTAGAATCAGTGTTCCTCGGCTGGGGGATTATTGCATTGGTGCTGCAGGATGTACAATCGAAGCTGCGCTAACTCTAATCTCAGGCGCTGGCCCTGCCTTGATGTCTGCGTCTCTCTTTCTCTAAACCATTACAAACTCGAGAAGCTGCTTCTGGACCTCGCACGGCCACGCTTGAAATGCTAGACAAGTGTTGGTTCCAGAAGCAGATGAAGGGCTGAACATGCTCCAGTCTAAGAAGGGCAGCCCGCTGTGGGAGTGTTGCTTTCTTGCAATCCCACAGCATCCCTCTATCTTCAAGACAGACAAACGGTGCAGTCCTCTGAATGCCAGAGGCCCGGATGACTTCAAGCCAGAGCACTTTTCCAAGCAGGGATGCTTATGAAAGGCCTTGGGACCTGGTTACACGTGAATCTGCAATTTATACAGAGGTTAGTAGAATATATTCAGTCTGAGTTGTGCAGTGTGACTAACCTCGTCCCCCGGGCGCAGCTGCACATTCCCCTCGACATCGCTGGCGTGGAAGTAGAGGCGCGGAGGTTTGGGGCTTTCGAGTTCATATTCCAGGAATCCAAAGGTGCCCTTGAAGGAGAAGATGCGGCCTGTTTTGGGCGTCAGCGCCACTTGCGTCGCGCGCCTCCCTGAACACAAGGGGATTGCGGCGTTTAACACTGAAGGTTTTATTCTTCACCAGTGCTGCAGGACACACAGAATGCATATTTTGAACTCCTCTGGACCCCTGGACCTCAGCTGGCCTGCAATTGTGGCACTCTTGCATTTGACACGCAGAGCAGGGATGCTGAAGACAATCGTGGGGCGCTGAGTTGCCTTACTTGAAGGAAAACATCAGGAGATATACTTGGAGATGGAAATCCCCCCAGTCTCAGATCACAAGGGTGATGCATGGCCACTGTCAGGACATCCGCCCACGACTGTCAGACAGCCCTAGATTGATAAGCATGAGATGAGAACCATCTTCGTCGAAATTGAAGCGAGAGAATGGCACCTGCATGCTGCGCAGCTGCGCCCCCGACCTTCTCGGCGGCCTTGGCGGCCTTCGGGTTGACTGCTATGCGGAAGGTCACATGATCCTGCGGCTTTGGTTTCACCTTGGCATCCTGCAAAGCTCACAACGTCAGATCAACCTTCTCCTGAGAACAACTCGGTGCATTGCCACCCGCCCTTCAGGGTTTTTATAGGTGCAACCCTTTATTGACCCGTTAGCAACAATTTGAGGGAAGGTGTACAAGAATCCGTGAACTGGATTGTACAGCCCCCACATGGGAGAAGTGCGAATGAACACGCGGCAAACAGATCATCAAGTACTGAAAGTAGAATGTGATGCAATGATAGCACACATATTTCTGCATTGGTGGTTGGCAACAGCCATCGGAAGATACAGACCTGCGGCTGGCATGAACACAATGGTGTCAGAGGTCAGGATCAAAAGGAGTGATGCTGTTGAGCGCGCCTGCAGGTCTTTGGGCCCGTAGGTGAGCTTGGCAGGAACGCCGTCGACCTCGTACTGGACCAGGCCGCTGGCGATGTTGGTGCCCTTGGCAACCATGCGGTCTATGACAACGCCGCTGTACGCCTGCTCGCTCACCACCTCAAACACCGCCGACCCCTTTGGCGCGCGCGTCACCCTGCCAAGATTATCACACACCCCTTCAGAACGTGTCGTGTCCATCACACCTTAGAGTGCAACAGCAAATGGCATCCAGGTTGACCAGGGTCTAGGAAAAATGCCCCTATCTTGCCTGTCGGGATAGCAACGACCGAGCTAAGCGCATAAGTCAGTGTATATCAGCCAGAGACTCAAGCCAGGCTTTCCTGACACCAGGATCTCTCCCCTGATACAGATGCGGCTTATTGTTTACTTCTCCTCAACTAGATTCCTGCCGCCAATTCTTGGGAATTCAGGTAATGTTTCATTGGAGTGCTCCAGAACCACATTTGTTCGAGATATATCTCTCAGCTGTGATTGAGAAGATTACAGGACGAGCGGGGATCTTGCATGCAAGCAGCAGAACACACAACCGCACCTCTGTGCTACGATGCGCTTTGGCGCATCCGGCAGCGGCTCGCGCGAGACCGAGAACTCCACGTCTTCACCCGGCGCCAGCTCTGACGATGACACACCCGACAGCTGTGAGAAGTGGAAGAACACGTCGGCAGCGCGCTCGCACGCGCGGATGAAGCCGAAGCCGCCGCCCGGCTCCTTGGACTCCTTCAGCTGCTTTATCTGCGCGACAGCATGCCGGCAAAAACACCCTGAATTCACCTTGGTGTGGTGGAAAGTTTAAGAAGGCGTTCTTCACAGGCAGTGGATACTGGCCCTTGCACTAATCAGCAAAGCCAAGACTCTGATGACAAGTAATCACAATGTCAGCATAATTTATCTGTCCTGTTTGGTTTCTGAACATACGTTTCGGATGATCCCCGTAGGGTCTTTGTACCGATCCCGCATGCATGCACCTTTCGGTTCTGCATAGGGAGCATTTCAAAGTCCTCACAGGGGCCATCTGCTGAGCAGACTGATGGTTTCCCCGGTAGCCCCTTCTGATCTATATAGACCTTCAAACAACGTCACTCAAACCCGGCACAAGCCATGGATACGAACGGTCACCAAGAAAACACCCTTCTAAAAAACAATCATTCAGATGTTTTCTTTGCAGGCATTCAGACATGAAACGCTTGAATCAGGCCAACCCACCTGCCCAAGTTCGCGGCGATCCTCGGATTTGCATAGCAGCTCGACGGTTTCCGCGCGGAAGCCGCCCGTCCGGCGGTTTGCCACAACTGTGAACTCCACCTCGTCTTCTGGACCCAGCGCCGCCGCTGCGTCCTCTTCCATGTTCACCTGCAGATAGACTTGAAGATTGCGTACATGAAAATGGCAAAAAAATGGCAGCCCTGGGTGCTGCTTCAGCCCGCAGGAATGGAGTAGCAAGGAGCTGCTGAGAAATCTTTGCTGCGGCATATGTGCGGGTGGAAGTAGGAAGCACAAATTGGTAAGCGTGCAATGCAATGCCCGCCATCGATGCTGTTTTGGTCCGCACCCCAGGGAATCTAGGTACCCCTTATGGTTTTTCCCACATCTACACATGTCCCCGCCAGATCAGGAAATTTCAACAGACACAGACTGGAGAAATGTGCATGATCCAGGTGCTCAAAGGCAGAGAGGCCACAGGAATTTAAGAGTAAAGGCAAACTAGCTAAATGTGATGGAAGGGGTCGTCATCACGGCGCAAGTGAGAGCACAGTTAGTGGGATTTGGATGGAAGAGGAGATCTCACTACCAGACCTTGCATAACTGTACGGTCGTATGCATCATGACAAAGATGCCTCGCACCATATTTCACCACCAGATTGAGCCTTATCACCCAGAGGCAGTCAGAGAATGGCAGACTCAGCACCCAATGGGCAGCAACAAAGTTACAAAATAAGGGGAAAAAAGGCCAGAATCACATAATGACACAATTTCAAAAAGGGACAAAGAAAGGCCAGAATTACAAAAAGGCCTTGCCTGGTCATAGGCAAAGCCGCAGGAGCGCAGGGTCCCTCCAGCATCCTGGAAGTGGACCCTCCCCAGTGTTGCTTGCTCCTCCCCCTTCGCCTTGGCTGGCGCCTTCACTACGCGCCCCCGCACGCGCTCTACAAACAACCATGCATGCCTCAATTGAGGATTTTAAAAGAACATACTTACTTGCAGTGTATTGGCTTCTAGCATGCTTCTTCTGCTTGCCTACGGTTCTTTGCCTTTTGTTGCGGTGTCCATTTTCAGAGTGCACAACGTGCAGACGCGCACAAACAATCCATGACGATTGCAACAGTGTCAACAAACTGCCCAGATTTAGTGATCTCAGCACCACTAAGTATGGTGGCACCTTGTGACGGGGCCCACCGTTGGTCCCATTCGGGCCCTTGCTGTGAACTGGCATTCAAGTCAAGGATGCAAGTAGAAATTAATAGAGAACCCAGTTACAGGTATCCATCAGCAACATTGCAACACCGCAAATCAGTGCTGGTAACATGAACAGCGCGCACTAAGCCAGACGTGCCATCCAAAATTGTGTCCAGAAGGTACAATAAATGGTACAAGAAAAAATTACGTACAATGGGCAGCAATCCCCTGGCCAGGGGCATTTCCCTGTAATGGCGCCAGGAAGACTCTTCTTGGTAAGTGGGACAGCGTGCACCCGGCCAAGTACGTTCCTCTGCAAAGGTACCAGGGTGTTAGGATTTCTCAATCAGGGTCAGGCATGACACCAGGGTTCCTAAAAGGAACAGCGCGTACCCGGCCAGATGCGTTCCTCTGCAAGAGTGCCAGCTGGCAGCAGCTCGAGCGCGACGGCTATGAGCTTGCCGGTTGGGTCGGCAGCTGCCGAGAAGGCGACCTCGGCGCCGGGGGCCACCTCGGAAGCTGAGCTGTCGGCCACCTCGCTGATGTGGAAGAACAGCGGCGGCTGGCCCTCGCGCTCTAGGCTCCTGCAGTGTGCACACACCCACACCTCAGAACCACAATAATCTGCTTTCATTGCACACAGGTTCGGTACTCTTACAAGACTTCACATGAGGGACTGTTGCATCAGGTTTAGAAGCGAAGGGTGCAAAGCAAGAATGCAAAAGCTGAGAACCATGAAATGTACCCCCTGTTTTGAGACAAGATCACTTTTTGAAGTGGGCATATGGTGCACTTGAACTGAGAGGCATGAGCTTCACCTGACAAAGCCATAGGTGTTCATGAACTTATCCACAAAGCCCTGCTCCCGGGGTGCATCCGGGGGTGGCTGGCTCTGCTGCGTCCCTCGTTGCACCTGCACAGCCCCCAAAGCAATGAAATCACAGAGTGCACAACCTCTCCATAACTTGCACCCCTTTAGCTTGTGGCATGACAGGCGCCAGGGCACAACTGCCAACGTTGAACACATCCGCAATCTCTGCCTCTGCCGACGGTGAAACTTCATGTAATATGGTTCCTGGCGATCCTCGGAGCAGCACAGCACGCTGTCATGCACAGCCGTTTCACGGAAAAGAGGCACACACGAAACTGTGCGGTGTATTGTGGGGGGCAAACAACAACACACCTGCGTCGCTCGCTTCTTCCCGGTGCGCATGTCTGTGGTGATGAGGAACTGCACCGGATCGCCCTTGTTCAGGCGCCCAGTCCTGCCCTTCACATCAGTCCCCTCAAAAGTCAAGAACTGCCGCCTGCCATTCTCGCTGTCTGCGCCATCCGCCTCAGGATCCAAATAGCCGATCAGACCCCCGCCACCCCCGTTTGCCTCCTGCAAGCATGGTCTCAACACTTCACTACCTCTCCTTCTGGGTCCCGGAATGTTACTGCATTACCGATTAGCCTGATTGAAGCACTGCTGCGGACTGTGATGTGGATGGTGAAGACACATGCGGCAAACTTGGTGTCACAATTGCAGCTGCATGCGTGCATCACAGTGCCATCTACTCTACTCGTACATAGGGCAAAGCAAATACTTCCCGCAGATCTTTCATGAGATAAAGAAAGCAAAGGGGCCAAAACGAGCGCAACCCTGTTCCATGAGATGGCACTGTCATCATTACTAGTGACTACAACATGAAAAATCCGATTGCAGGAGATGAAAGCCTCACCCTGTTCCATGAGCTGGCACTAGAGCCTGCCAGGGGCCTCTCCACGCGCCCCTTTGTCAGCTTCTCAGCCACGCTGGAGGTAGCAATAGCTCCAGGAGGCAGCTTCTTCACCTGCACCACGCAATTTTATTCTTTTTCAGACCCATCCAACAAGGTTCCAACTTTACAAGTGTGTCAGCTCACATTTATGTATGCCACATGTTGCTTTGCAGTCTGAAACTGACCAAACAAGCTTCCAACACAGAACGTGTGTCTTCTCACGTTCCGTCCCCATGCGCTGAGCTTGCATAATTCTGCATGCCCGAGCAGATGCAGTTGCAAGGTGCATGCGCAATGACTGCTGGCGTCAAATTTGGAGCATGATGCATGGAAGAGTCTCATCCTGCAAATTTTACAAGAAGAGACGCTATAATGTATGCTATTCTGTCTGTCATTGCGCTAGAACTTACAGAAAGGAACGGTCAGCCTGGAGAAAGTGTCAAAGGAGGCTCACCGAAGTGCCCATGAGCTTGGGAGGCCGGTTCCCCTTGTGGCGCACGGCATCATGGCTCGATGCAGCCACCACAAATTCCACAGGGTCACCCGGCTGCAGCAGCTCTGATAGATCCTTCTTTCTGCCACTATCTGCCTGCGCCTGATCTGGCTGCTGCTGCTCACTCCCGGGATGCTCCTCGAAGGCAGCCGCTGCCCCTGCATCTGCTGCTGCCGCTGTCTTCGCAGGAGCTCCCTTCTCTGATCCGGCAGCTTCCCCGCTGGATGCAGCCGCCGGGCCCTCTGCTGACTGGACCGCGCTGATGTGGAAGAAGACAAGGTCTGATGCCTGAGGTACCCTGCATAAACCATCATTGCAATCGATCTGTTGTCAAGCAAAGCAGAATAGGTACTTCATTACACTGCATGCCGAAGCCCATGCCCATGCACAAAGATGGAATTACTTCTCAAAGCAAAGTGACCGTGAGAGAGCTGCGCGCAAAATGAAATGTTGCTCACATCGAAGTGACGGTGCAAGCAAGGTGTGCTGCAGAAATGGCCCTCAAATAAACACCTGATGAAGCCGAAGTGCTCCCTGACGTGGTCCACAAAGCCCTGGAGTTTGGTGCCGATGGGCAGATCAGGGATGGGATCCTCGTACTGCTGCCTGGCTGGCCCATTGGCATCATAGGCGCTCGCCCTTCTTTGAGGCTTCCCCAGCCCAGGAGGTGTCCCTGCAGGGCCCTGCCTACCCAGGCCTCCTCGCCCCCTGCCTCCTCTGAGACAGGCAAACACAGGAATATAATGCAACCAATTCTTGGGACACTAATAGAACATAAGTAGAAGAAAGGGATAAATAAGATTGTTAATATCGAAATAGAGCACGAGAACAATTGCATTTTTAGCATGCGTTGAACGAGTAAATTCATCTGATCAGCAAAGACGCTTGACACCTCGGTGACACTTACCCTCCCCGTGCTTGCTGACTTGGCCTAGGAGGTCTCCTGCCTGCCGGACCTTCAGCATACCGCTGTTCTGAGGTACTGGGTTCTGGCTGAAACTGCTGATCGTCCATGATAAGTGCGTTCACTAGACCGCTCAGTGACCTTTGCTATGGCTCATAAACAAACGTCAGATATTGATCCAATTTTTTGCTGTGAGAGCTTTTTTAGAACAGAGTGTGCCAAACACTTCGAATGATCAAGAAAAGCTTTATAGCAAGTAGGTGTATACTGTGTCCACGTCTGCTGCGGCAGCGCGTGCGCAATGTATGAGCGATGCAAGTATAGCACCGATGTGAAAGTCGTGAAGTGGGATCCACTTAAAGAACATTTTCCGAGGCTGCTGGGACACAAGCATGTAGAGAGGGAACGTGGAGACCTGAGGGCCATCTCCTTTTGAGCCCACGTGCTCTATAATTGAGCCACAGTCTGGCTAAGCCTTCATTTCTGAACGTTTGGTACTCTTGTTAGGTCTTTCACAGTGTAGCAAAGCTACACTGCAAGTGCAGCAGACATTGCAGATGGTTATATTACACCAAATATTTTGATGCAAATCGACCTTTGAGTGCAAATACTGAAGCCTGGAGCAACGTCCTACATGGTGAACTTCTGTTTGTCACCGATGATATTTGGACATTGAGACTGGGTTCAAGGCTGTCGTATCTCGCACAAAGTAAACACATCTTGATCTGCTGACGCAGCAGCTTGTCTGGCAAGCCTCGTCGCCCTGGGTATAGCCAACAATGCATTCCCCAGGACTGTTTTTTGGTACTTCTGCACTTCGTGAGGCGCATCGAGCACTGTCCTCTGCGTCCAGCGAAGCTGTGCGAGCCTTGTCATCATACAGCGCAAGTACCTCCTCCTCACAACCAGCTGACAGCACGGGCATTACCGATGCGAATGCTCCCGAATCGAAGCCTACCAACCTCTGCTCAGCGGTCAACGACGCCCTGCACATTGCCTTGGAACAGAATCCAAGGTAACAGATGCTGCTGACCAGGACGCAGAACTTCCTGCCCTCCACGTTGCGTAGTCATTGGCTGCAGGAATGCCTGGTCATCAATAGAATCTTAATGCGGGTCAGGGCGCTTTGCTTTGGGGAAGATGTGGGCTTTGGAGGAGTCTTTCGATGCACAGTGGGCCTCTTTGACCGCTTTGGACGTGACAGGGTGTTCAACACACCCCTGTCAGAACAGGTGACGCCCTGAGCATGCCTTGCCAGAAATATACTCGCCTGCTTTCTCCAGAATGCCCTCCATTGCCCCAATCAACCAATTCAGGCAGACCTTTGCAGACAGACTAGCAAAGACAATTTCTTCAGGACCAAGTTGCTGGCTTTATGGTGGAGCAATGATGGCAATGTGCCATGATTCAATCGTCTGTGTCAGTGCTGCCTTCTCTGTAGCAATCACCAACGTTCCCCAGTAGGACAAGCCACGCCGCTCACAACACGAAGATGGTGCAACCAGTCCCCCATTCTCTCTCTCTGCATCGGCAAGTTTGCGCATGCATGCATTTGACACTTCGCCCATGCATGGAGTACTGATGAGGGGCCGATTGGCAGTACTGCTGTTGGTGATTTATGAGGAGCAAAATTGACAATCAGAAAATGGCATTCCACTGGTGGAGAAAGTTGCACGACCGCACAGAATGGGGGAATCTGATACATGTGTTGCTCGACGCCCAGTGGATGCCTAGGAACTGGAAACCGTGTGATAACAATGATGTCTTGTGTATTGCACGCATTGCGACTAAACTGCAAGGCAGCGCTTTATCCTTTCATTGGCACTCGCGTGCCTTGTATGTCTTGCCTTCACTCTTGACTTTTTAATAATGAAACTGACAACCCTAGAAATTACGCAGGGGATTGTCGGGTTTGGCATAGGGGCGGCGGCGATGGGAGCGACGCCGGTGGCGGAGATCCAATTTGCGGATTATATCTTCCCGGCCTTTGACCAGATCGTGAACGAGGCGGCCAAGTACCGGTACCGCTCCGGGGGGGACTTCCACTGCGGCGGCCTCACCGTGCGTGCCCCCTACGGTGGGTCAGGCTGACTAATTGCTATTTCGTGATGATCGCTAATTTGCTGGTGGCCTCACTGGGGACTGTGACCTATCATTTGTCCCATGCTGCAGTTATTAGGAGTCATGTTCTCCTCTGGCACCCTTCAACAGGATTACCCCAGGGCATCCCATTACAGCGTTCAAAGCAGGGATGCGAAATGAACAGGCAAAGAGGCTCTACAGACATTGAGCAGTGAAAGACAGGTCAGGTTATGTGCTTTTGGGAGAACATGCGTCTGTGCTTCCTCTGTCACCCAGTACTTTGGGACAGACAACCCAACTGTGCATATGGAGGCCAGCCAATTGTATGTATAGATGGCTGGCTTTGCTGCGTAGTGGTAATAATGGTGTCAGGGCAGATGCATGGGTCAAATTGATATTGTAAAACGATTATTGGCCAAAATTGAACGAGATGCTGTTTCTGCGTGGTCAGGTGCGGTCGGCCACGGAGGGCACTACCACTCGCAGTCTCCAGAGGCCTTCTTCACACATGTGCCCGGAATCAAAGTGGTGGTGCCCAGCGGCCCCAAAGAAGCCAAAGGTGCATGTGTATTGCTTTACTTCTTACTGCACCATTGCTCTCAAGAAAATCAAATACCTTGGGTTTTGCTGAGCAGGCATAGTGGCTCCTGTGCTGCTGTGGACTAAGATGCACAGCAGCATAGGAGACACTGTGTGTGCTCAGCAAAACCCCTTGGGCTGCTATCATTTGTAGTGATCCATTTAACGACCCATGCAGACCTCTTTTTGTTTTCAAAATCGTTCGATCTGTGCTGCTCTATATTCCCAGCGACGTCTCTTGACAGAGTTGATAGATGAGCAGATGAGGCTGAGGTGTTCTGATTATACTGCTAGACATGTGCTGATTTCCAAGTTCTTGGGGGCATGGAACGTTGCTCATGCAACATTTGTCACAGAACACATTCTTCTTTCTCTTCAGTCTGTTAATGGGCTCTGCTGATTTGACTGAGGATGGGACTCTCTGTTGCGCAGGTCTGCTGCTGGCGTCCATCCAGGACCCAGACCCGGTGATTTTTTTAGAGGCCAAGATGCTCTACAGGACCGTGGTGGAAGACGTGCCAACCGGCAGTTACACAATCCCCCTGGGGCAGGCCAGAATCGCGCGCTCGGGGGGTGACATAACCCTCGTCGGCTGGGGCCAGCAGGTCGCCGTGCTGGAGAGGGCGGTGAGTCGCTGCTGACTCACCTGTATCTCCCCTCTTCTGCACGCTGCAAAAGGGCGCCCCACCATTGAGAGATCGTAAAGATCAGCTCTAGAGGGTGTCCGCTCACTGACAATCCGAGGAAAAGAGGATAGCAGTAGACCCCTGCCTCATGCCTCATCTGTGCCACACCTGTAAAGACAAGCAGGATCCAGTTTGAAGACAATAAGCACTCAAGCCACTTCCGGACAGTGCTTGTGAGCTGTTGAAGCTTAACGTTGTGAGATGTGGCCAGTGAAGACACCCAGGCGCTCTACTTGCTGTGTTAATTTAGTGTTGATGGCATGTCATGTGTGCGCAGGCTGCGATGGTGCAGGGAGAAGATGGCATAGAGTGTGAGATCATCGATTTGAGGACCCTGCTGCCCTGGGACAGAGATACCATAGGTGAGCCTCAGGTTCTCAGCCTTGGAGGGTTCGCCTAGCGCGTCATTTTACATCTTCTATATATTTTTCGTCACACTTTACATCTCATGGGCTGATCTTTGTCGTGGCGCATCCCCAGTCTCTCTGGTCTTTTGTATGCATGTCAGAGCGGATGCAATCTGATCTGCCGTCAGCATCTTCCTAATTAGCACTTCGGCAGATGCATTGAGCTTTACTTGCTCGAAATGTTACTTTCTTGAGATCATGCAAAGTTATTCCTTTCCACTTTCACCGAGAACATTGGCAATATGCCGAGCTCTGATGATCAAGCTTGCTGTCAGGGGACTCTAAACTAACAGGGTTGCTGTTGCTGTTTCGTCCAGGTATTTAGGGTGTAGGGTAAGGGTTTAGGGAACTTAAAAAACCCTGAATATATGGTATTCCCTAGAAAATAATAGAATAATTGGTATCATCAGTTATTGTGGCTTGTGCAGAGGCGTCTGTGAGCAAAACAGGGCGGCTCCTGGTGAGCCATGAGGCGCCGGTGACCTCTGGCTTTGGCGCAGAAATAGTGGCTGCAATTTCCCGGCGCTGTTTTCTGCGGCTAGAGGCGCCACCGGTACGGGTGTGCGGATATGACACACCCTTCCCGCTCGTGTTCGAGCCCCTTTATGTCCCCTCTGCCCAGAGGGTCGCTGATGCGATCCGCGAGTCATGTCACTTCTGAATCAACCCTTCAGCATTCTGATGAAATGCTAGATCTAGAGACGTTGAGGAATTGAGATTCGTGGCTGCATGACTCACTGTAATGGATTGTACCATTAATGATTATTCCATCTTGTTGAAGATGTAAAACATGGCATGTGTAGAAAGGGGTTTGGAAATGCAAGAGCACAAGCCGCAGCTGGCGGTTTGGCAAGCTTGAGCTTGTCCGATCAGCTGGGCCTAGAGTGTAGATACAAGGTTGCAACTGCTCTGTAGATTACAAAATTGCTTCTAAGATTTCCAGATGGCCTGCAGTGCTTCAATGGACAAGTACATTATTTGGTGTTGTTGCAACCGCGCACAATAAAGCTTCCTGCTAGCTTGCCTTCAGGACACTTATAAAGATTTGATGCATATTGGAGCCCAGCATGATCAGCTCACAGCATGCATCGCACAGATGGCTCAAAACTGGCCATCAGGAAACACGCACACTTATACGACTGCAAGTCGCCTCCAGATCTGCGCAGTCTCAAAGTGCAGAAAGCGCAGTGCAAAGCTTAAGCTGCCAACTCAAACTTCGGCAGGAGTATATAAGGCTGCCTACAAATACACACTACTGTACACGGCACTCCTCTCATCCCTCAACCTTCATATTTTGGCACAATCCGCGCAGCAGCTCTCTCCTCGTGCAGTTCGCAGAGGGTTTCATGCACCTGCACGGCACATGCCTTCATCAACCTCATGAGACATTGTTACAAGCGGTGACTGCCAGTAGGCACGGTGCATCTGCATGCAAGCTGCTGGCAGCGGCTGCCTAAATGCTACAACTACTCAGACTTGCCAGATCCAAGCAAGCAAAATTTGTCCTTGGGCAAGGTGACATTCACAGAGCATGTTGTCCCCACAACAATTTACTGCATGGAAGCTGTGCCATTTGCGGGGCATGCCAAGAGCTGCACAGCTTGACTTTTGCAGGGTGAGCCTTTAAGCTGTCAGTTTTTTGAGGGACCATCCCATTTCTCGCTGCAGGACGATCATCTCTTGCCAAAGCTTCCGGTAGGACAGTTAGACAATTACCTTTGTCTCTATCAGCTCTGGCATCCCAATCTCCTTGTCTGCCAGGATTTTCCAGGTAGCCTGTAGCGCCTGGTCTAGGACTGAGTTCCTGCAGGGCAGCATAAAAATGCCTCAGCTCTCTCCAATTGGGTGGGCTGCTCTGCTATATTACTTGGTTGCGCTCAGCGCAGGTTTCCAGTGCTCGGAGGCTGATGCAAGCATGTGATGCTCAGCTGGCTTGGTGGTGGCTGATTGATAAGGTTGAATTTTGGTGGTGCAGACTCAGACAAGTGATGTCCCACACAGGGTGCAGAGCCTCACTCCAGCTCTTTTCGCAGCTTGCCAAACAGCGCACTCTTGTCCATTGTCCTCGCACTCTCCCCCTGGAGCGTCTTACTGTTCAGCACCTTGTCTTCTGTGAATCTCTGGAGGTCTTCCTGCGTTGCCAACAAGATGAGTTGTGCAGAATTGTGCACAGCACATGGTCAATATCATCAGCAGAGGTTTTGGTTCCGTGATTCCGCATTAACTGATGTATAAAGATCAACATCACACAAGATAGGCTGCTTTATTGTGACTCGTTGGTTGAGGCTCACATCCTTTTTCAAGTGTGCGATCACTATTTTTCTGAGATCGTCAAAAATTCCCTCATCCATTATCTTTTTCAGCACGGCCGCGCTGTCATCCTCCATGACTTGCTGTTCTTATCTGATAATGTACTGTGGCTTTCCTTGTGCACTGCTCAGAGTGGCGATGGTATGGAGACCTTCACGAAAAGGGGGACCTCACACAGATTCTTGGCGTTAAGCAGTCTTTACCACCTTGTTCCACTTTCTTATACCAGGCAACAAGAAGTTCCGAACATTGCAATCCTGGTGCTTTCAACCTTCAGAGTGGACCACTCGCAGACCACCTGCTGAGTCATCAGCTGGCCGCACCCAGATAGATTTTGCTTCCTCCTAAATCATATCTTTGATTGCCAAAAAATGTTTTTTTTCTACTATCTATGAACATTTAGTTCTGAAAAACTTCACACCACCGCCCGTAAAGTACAGGATCAAGAAAGCGTGAGTTGACAAAAAAAGGCCATGGCTGCTTTTCAAACTGGTAGAAGCTCCTCAACTATGATCATTGCTCACCAATGTATTGGGCGGTTGCACATGGATTCTGGATGCTTGCCATCCGGCCCTTCAATGGCGGGCAGCAGAAAGTGGTTTGGGCAACCAAGGTATATCGCCCTTTCTGCAGCTGCTTTTGGCCCCATGCGCGTTAGACCTTCTGACTTTACGTACAGCAAAACGCCGTGGATTTTGCTCGTGAAGCTACTAAGGGAATGCCAGAAATAGAGACGTCTTAGACGACAGTCATGGTCTACTAAAGATGTTATGATACACATGTCTTCCTGGTGCCTCTGCAGGCAAAGACGGCACTGTCTGTCCATCAGGGCGTCTGTGACAGAACGAACAGAGGAAGTGCCCCTAGCTGACCTGCAAGTCATGCTGGAGGATGCAGTGCGCCAGGAAGACTATCAGGCTGCCGCACAGCTGCGAGACGAGCTCATGTACGCCCCTGCCTAGCATCTGTATCATCCTCACCCCATCCAATTGCACGTGCTGCAGGCCTAGGAGCACTGGCAACTAGTGGACCACAAAGGTCCAACCGCAGCCTGCACAGCAGGGCACTGCTGGGTCTGCAGTAAAGTGCAGATCCCTAATTCAAATGTCAAGGAAGAACATAGCCACTGCAGTCTTCATGTTTGGCGTGTGAGTAGTGTGCTTTTTTAAGGCACTGGGTTGTGCTGCAAGATTGAAGATACGCAGGCTTCATGACCCTTTGAAAGAGTTCGGACACAGTGGTGAGATGTCTAGTGGAATGCAGGCGGAGGCAGTCAGATAGCAGATCAATGGTGGAGGAAGCCAACAGACGGTTCTACGATGCCTTCCAGCGGAATGACCTCAAGGCAGGTTCCATGACCTCGCTATTAAGTCAAAATAATCTCTGTTACAGTACATGAGCTGTGTGCATGAGGCTGCCGCCTGTCCTGCTGACACATATTTCAAGAACTGGTTTCAACAGGCAGCTCTTTGTCGTGCATGCAGATGAATGTGTCCCTTGTATTAGCTGTGACAGGCACTTGCATGTCTCCGCCCCACAGAAGGGAGCAACACCAATGGTGTTGATGCACCAAGAGAGAAATGATATGTGCAGCTGCTGTGCACATGTCTGGAGCATTGGGTGATGATTGTGTGTTATTGTGGCAGGCGATGAATGACATCTGGGGCCAAGGAGAGCACGTGCAGTGCATACACCCCGCCGCAGCATGCATCGCCGGGCGGCAAAATGTGCGCCGCCCAGTTTTACTCAAATTTTCTACACCTTTCCAGTCTTTTGTAACGAGCATGTGGGCAGCCCTGTGAGTCAGCGTTGTGTCGCCCTAAAGATTACTCATTGAGGCAAAGTTGCAACCTGCCATGTGATCTGCCATGTGATCTACTGTAGAGAAGGACCTGCCGCACTCAAACGCAGCATCCCTTCCTTTTGCTGGGTTCATTTTCTCACCTGTCTGCATCACTCCCTCCTACTCACATGAAGGCAAGCAGGCCTAGAGATGCTCTGCACTCTTTTCCACACCCACCAAATTTTGAAAGTAATTTTGAAAGTATTTTTACGTTGCAGAGAAAGTATTTTTGGAAGTAATTTCACATTCAAATTCGTGTACCCTCGCAGGTGCTGGAGAGCTGGAGGGTGATTCTGAGAGGGGCGCCGATGACTATAAGCCTAGAAGATGTGCGCGTCTACGCTGGCGATGCTGCCGCTTACGTTACTTGCATCGAGGTCATGGATGCTGGCGACAGCCGCGGCAGGTGCGCCGCTCTCTGCGGCGGAGTTTCCCCTTGTCTTCACGCATTATTGCACGCGCAAACTCGCGCAATCTCGATGCTCGACACTGTGTTGTGGCTGTGTGTATTTCCATTCTCTGAAGCGTAAAGTCCCATCGAGAATATCGGCTCAGCAGGGTTGCTGTATAGAGCGAAAGGACTCCCTGCATTCTGCGACTCGGTATTCACGACATAATTCAAAGCTCTGGGAAGCACTGAGTTGCAGCAAGGGACTACAGGAGCTGGGTCTCGTAGTTGCCTTGCGGGCAGGACTGAAAAAGGCTGTGTGGTGCAGGACAGCAGCAACAAATATCTTTGAGAAGCAGGACGGCAGATGGGTGATGGTGCACCACCACGGCAGCCCCCTCCCCATCATGATCTGAGGGAAACTCCTTTGAACGAGGGGAGAATGCAGCAATTTTTGACCGGGAGAGGCTGCAGCAGATATCACGCGGGTCCACTGAGGCGGTGCCCGGTCAAGGTGCTTGCCGCCAGTGTCTGCGAGTCATCCATTGGGAGGCCGGGCGGCTCTTGAGACAATGAGGGCCAACGTTCAGCGTATGAGAGACGCTATTTGAACCAGGAAAGCCTAAAGCAGACACAAGGCGGGTCCTCTGCAATACCGCCAGGTCAAGCTACCTGCTGCCAGCAGTGCTAGCACTGTCAGTCACTCTGCCCGGTGGCACACTGACAGGCGCTAAAAAAGCGAGTGCCCAGTGGGCCTTCAGGCTGGATTCATTGTGAGGCAGACGCTTTTTAAGCCAGGAGGGAATGCAGCGGATACAAGGCGGGTCCTCTGCAATAGTGCCAGACCAGCTACCTGCTGCCAGTGCCAGCCAGGCACACAATGGCACGCCAACAGGGACTCAGACAAGGAGAACTGACCGGACCTGCAGCTTCCGGATGCAGGGTCCAGAAGCCTCTTATGAGATCCAGCTTCTTCCTGCCGGTGTCTGTAAGGTGTCCTGTGGCAGGCCAACAGGGATCAAAGACCCTGAGTACTCAGTGGAGCTGTCGGCTGGGTGCAAGTTTTGCATAAGAGTGGATGATATGGACAGACGTGTGCTGCAGCCGTTGTAGATATCGGGCAAATCTGTCAGCTGCATTCTTCACACAAGATCTAAATTTAAGCCTCATATCGTTAGGTTGACTGGGTTGAAGTTAGTGTGCGGCCTACCGCAAATGAAATGTGTCTCTCCTCGCACAAAGAAGAGGGAATGATTGATGTGATTGTCAGAAGCGGCCAGCGTACATTTGTACTACTCTCATACAACCGACATGTCTGTTCTTATTAATTCCCTGATAAAGATGATTGGAGATGGCCCGGGATTGGCATGTAGAGTTTTCTGTGGGACTCCAGATGAAGTTTGCGGTGTGCATGGCTCTAAGCGGTGGATGTTTATCCCCAGGCCAAGCAATGCATGCGCTGATGTCTTTCTTGCTGTGCGTAACTATTGACTCACGAGGTTAACATGTCTAAATGATCCAGATGCCATGCCGTTGTAAGAAGCCATCAAAGACTCAAACCTGGATACACGGTTTAGCATGTCTGAATGATTGAGATGTCATGCCCTTGTGAGCAGCCATCAGAGGCTCAAACCTGGATACACTGCAGCAAATGAAATATCTAATGATAGTGCTAGCACCTCTAGTAAACTGCCGTTCTGGGGACCATCAGTGGGTGAAAAACAGACCATACTAAGTATGGGGCAGTACTTCGTAATCATGTGTTATTTCAAGTTGAACTGCTGGCTACATCTGTGCCCATGCACTACCCGCGCTTTAGGATTCAACTCTGAAAGATACTTGGTGCTGTTGCCAGCACCATCAGCGTTAGGTGAACCGATGTACGTGAGGCTTACTCACATGAAAGGGTAAATGATGGCATCCATTGCGTTTCTGATGTTGACAACGGCTGCTGTAGTATCAAATATTTGGCTACAGCGGACGGGTCTGGACAACACCGTAGCTTGTGGGATATTCGGTGTGGAAATCCCTCAGTTCCGTATTTAAGGAGAAACACGAGGTGTTTCTACAAAATATTGTCCACGAGACACTTTACGCAAAAGTATCTTCTCGCACAGGTGAGAATGGGGATCTGATGTCGTTCGACTTCAGTTTCTTCTGGCCCTGTTGATTTCAATACTTTCTCGACTTCCTAGTTCTTCTCGGTATGAAGAGTTGATAACTGGTCAGGCGAGGACGCCGAGAGGAAACTTGTGAAGTGATCGTGACACACACTTACTCTTCCATATTTTTCGTGGCAGGCATGAAGCCTGAAGCCATGAAGACGGAAGCAACCCCATCGCTTCCACTTGAGATATGGCAAATGATTGCAGACAGGCTGCGCGTGAAGGAATGGGTCAGTTCATGTGGCAGTGCCTGTCGTGCTTTCAATCAAGTCCAGCCTAGAAGATTATATCTCCCAACAGATCTTGACAAGGAAGGCCTCGCCGTTCTGAAATGGGCAGCAAAGCACTGGAATTACGCGGAAGAGGTGTACTTGATCATTGAAGAAGAGGTGAGAGGACACAATTGGCAGTATTATCCTAAGAACTTTGTGCCCGTCCGGTCTATGTTTTTCTGCAGTTCTGCTGCCCTCAAGCTTTTTTCCATGAGCATTCTGGCACTGCAGGAATTCCACGGGCCCTGTGATGAATTGCACACCATTGGAGAGAGCCTGGCAAGAGCATCTGCTATAAAAGTGGCGGACGTCACAGCTTTCACCTCACTGTTTGGCCCAGAGAAGGCTAGATTCCAAGAGCAGTTTGCGGGGTTCTTGCACCAATGCTTGAGAACTTGGAGCACCGTGGAGAATTTAAGTGTCTACGCGCACTCCATGCATCCCATGCCTCCTCTGGATCGATTGGTCAAATTAAAGTTGTCCTTGCTTGTAGTTGACGACACAGTGCTTGAGTCATTGCAAGGCATGCAACAACTTCAGAATCTGAAGTTGCGTAGTGGAAGCGGCAGCACAAAGCAGATGCAATGCTTGGACTTGACTGGCCTGACTCATCTCCAAGAGATCGAGCTGGAGAATGTCGTGCCGCATGTTTGTTCCATGGGCCCCAATATAGTTTTGAAAATTGCTGGTGAGGCGTCGTTTCTAGAAGGCAAGTCTTGGCTGACACAGCATTGCTGGCAACGCTTGGAGATTGCCACGAGTATTTTTGGTGGCCAAGGGATGTCCAGCCAATTCCAGGGGTTGCTGCAACAGCTGGCCTGGCAGCGCCGGGAACTGCAAGGTTTGAGGATCCATAGTTATTTCTGTGAGCAACATCTTTTGGTCGGGCCGCATTCCGGAAAACAGTCCCATGTGCCAGACATGCATGCTCTAAAGCAGCTGTACATCAAGGCTCAGGGCAGCATGTCAATCTGTATTCCTTGGAAGTCGGCCCTTGACAAGCTTTCGCTAGAAACAGACAACATGGACATCACTGTTGAGTGTCCCGATAAGTTTGCTTGCCAACTGCGGTCGGTTCGTCTCTATTACTCGCACACGAGCACTGAAGGCATGGAGGCATTTGTCAAAGCTCTGAGGAAGGCTGTCGAAGATGGGAGAGGGTGTATAAACAAAGTGTTTTCTGGGCACTCGACAGACATGGCTGGAACCTGTGGTGAAACATTTGGGGGGATTTTTGCCCCATACGCACACAGCCATGCGGTTGTTGCTCTCTCGTGGCCATACTAGATGCATCTGCCCATGCGTGGGTTTCAACAGCTTGTGTTGCTAAGTGTAATAATTATATTATAAGCAGCTTCTTACTATACATTGCACGTGAAGCTTTCCACCCAATGGTTCAATTCATGTGCACCTGCCAAGGCCGCAGCACTCACATACACGCTGCCAACCCCTTAATTCCCCTGACCCTAGACCATCGATGCAAATCCCCGGCAGAATACCAATTGAGTTAGCCAGCACTGCGCAGTGGCCTACAGTATAGTTCTGCAGCAGGTTCAGACACCATGCCCTGATATTTTCACACACAGCTGTCTTTATCACTGCAGTTGCCTGCTTGGATTGCTGCAGTCATCCTTTAAGTGCATCTTCCACAGCAGCTGCCTGTAAGCTTGCAGCGGTCCTCGTTCCGGATCTCGTTCTCCCATTGCATGCGCATGCAGCACTCATCCGTCCAGTGCTTATTTTCCTGCAGCTGCATATGGACTTGCAGCACACTTAGCGTGTGGAATTGTTTGATCCCAGGTGCCGCCTGCCAGGGCCTTCTCACATGCGCAGCGGTGGCCAACAAACCTCAAACCATTGCATTGCAAATACCGTCTCCTAATTTTGGTGTACAGAGCACTGCACACACTGTTTGCACTGCAGCCCCCTGGTTTATTGTATGCTTGCAAGATCAGGTGTTGCAGCATTCATCCCTCCCAGATGCTGCCTGCGCTGGCTCTCCCAGCTTGATAGACTACAGAGCTCCCTTCACTGCAGCTGCGTATACAACTAGGCATACTGCAGCCGTGTGTATACATGAATGACCGAATGCATTTTTTTAAGGTGCAACAATCTGCATGACGGTGCACATCAGGCGGCGCCTGCCGCTGCCTTCCCGGCGCGCCGCCAATCACATCACATATATTGAAGGTCAAAGACAGCGTTGCGACACATATATCTCAAAGAACCCGTTTTTACGGCCTAGATATTGGTGTTCTAGAAAAATCTACTTAATCCCAGGAGGGGCCTGCCGCTGCCTTGCCGGGTGTGCCGGCCCAACCGCCCCCGGCATTGGCCGGCGCGGCCGGCGCGGCCGGCGCGGCCGGCGCACGCGCAGGAACGCCCCCGAACGCATCGTCACCGCCTGCATGCACCCAGCGCATCAGCACATCCTCAATCTGCCAGGGAAGACTCCCTATAATTATGGCTGTTTATACAGCTGCCCACGGTTGATTGGGTCTTGCTTGGATCTCGTTGAGCCAATCGAGAGGTAGGCATTTGGCAGGCGTCACCTGCAGCTTGTCTGCAGATGCAGCGTGTAATATTCATAAGAATTAGAACCGCATCTGTGCAATAGATGGAGCCCAGTGCTGCTAAATAGACAGCCAGGACCAGCAAAGGGCGCAACCTGCTTGCACTCGCAGCATGGACCGCTGTGCACTGAAAATTAACGAGCACTTGAAGTCTTTAGAGCGCTCACAATTAAGTTGCTGACGGCACTGCAGACAACAGAACATAAATAAAAACTGGCAATTTCCCACACTTTGCGACAGTCTGAAATTACTGGCTCAACAGCAGCTCAAATCATTCACCAGCACTGGGTATGCTAGACCCTTACCATGGCGTAGTCCGGTGCCGCCACCGCCGCCACCGCCGACACCGCCGACACCGCCGCCCCCGTAGCCGCCACCACCAGTGCGGCCACCGCCGCGCTCGTAGCTGCCACCGCCACCGCCGCCGTAACCCGGGGCACTCCCGCCGGGGGCGCCGCCACCGCCGGCGTCGTAACGGGGCTGGCGGTCCGCCGGGGGCCGGAAACGGGGCGGCGGGACACGGTTGCGTCGTTCGGTGCGGCTGCGCACGCGCACAATCTTGGAGTGGATGGCCGCGCTGATGCTGTAGTAGACCTTGCGGTAAATCTTGGGCAGCGCGTACGCTGCAGCAGAAACACAGTAGAATTATGAGTGTCCAGCTGATGTTAGAGCCATTCAGCAGCAAGGTGTGCTACAGCCAGTCAATACGTCTACACATTCATTGTTCGGATGTCACAGGAAGGTGTCGTGAGGTGTAAGGACGCTGCAAAGAATCTCAAGGCAGTCAAAGCGGGATAGTTCACCGCTGCCACATGCTGCCAGCCATCAGAAGCAGCTCGTGTGTTGAGCAAGCGTCCACTGAAGCCCATGCCAAACATGCACTCCGGTGTTTGCACTATACTAGCAGCATAGCAACTGCAGGCAGCCGCCATGCTTTGTTGGTGCTTGGCAATCATCACTGCATGTGTGCATCCAGGGGCAGCAGATGCAGAGAAAGCAAGACTGAGGGAGCCTATTTCTTGCCAAAGTAATGTTTTCCTGTCATAGGTCAGGATGCCTGCAGACTGCATCCCTGGCAGGAGCGGACTGATATGCTAGCCTTCGTGTGACGAGCAACTCACACTCGATGGTGGAGGCGTCCTGAATGTCTCGGATGGCTGACGCGTCCACAATGTTGCGCACAATGAACCGCTTCACTGCCTTGTCCTTGGGCACCAGCACGCCTGCGATCACAAATTCATTTTCTGCTTTCCACTATGGGCACTCTTTTGGGGTATATTCTGGGGTGGTCTAACAGCTAGGTGGAAAACAGGAAATGATATGGAAACGACAATGGTAGTGACCCTTGCAGGGTTGGATACTACGGGGACCCCGTAACGGTGTGACAGAGTTATTCGCTGGCAACCGGCGGCCGCTCCAAAAATCGTTATTTAATTACTAGAGTCACCATAACTCGCTTTTCCTGCCACAAGGATAGGTATGTCCTGCAGACAAGCTACAGGTCCCAATATACTCCCAGCACAAAAGCATCTTAGAAGGGGTAGCTGCTCTGTGGCCTAGCAATGCCAGAGAGCAGGTCCTGTAGGAGAAAGGTCAGCCAGCCACATGTCAATTCCCCAGGAGAGCTGTTCTCGGCTTTGTTATCCCGACAAAGCCAAGACACAGATCCGCTGGAGCATTGACTGGCTCGGTGATCATGCCCTGCTCCATGGCCCAAAGGCTCCCGTGATGCCAGGATACAGCTAAGTTGGGTTCATTCAAGTGGCGCAAGTGCGCAGCCCTGAATATCGAGAGCCCCTGCAATGCCTACTGTTCGCTGCAAACAAGGCGTGCTATATTGACAGAGCAATCTGTTGGAGTCAGCTGATAAAATTAGAAGCAGACCCTCTACCAGAGCAGGTTGGGATCTGTCATCCCCTGAAGTGGACTGAGAACAACGCTGTTCACAGTCTGCCCTGCCCCTTGCATAAGAAAAGAGGCGCGGGGCAAAAGATTGGCAGCCAGGTACAGCTGCGCATGCGTGCGCTGACACTCTGAAAGTGTGATGCAGCGGCAGATCTAGCTGACAGAAGGGACAGCCCTTGCACAGCCTCACCCGCTGAACAAGCTCCTAACAGCGAGAGACCTTGCCATTCCCACTTTTTATTCACACCCATATGGAGCGGGTACAATTTAGTAATATCATATGGCTTACTGCACAGGTGGACAATTCTGCACAGCGCGCCTGCAAAAACTCCGGCTGAAACTGCCAAAGAGCAGTGCATAAGTAGGAGATACAGAAAGACTGTGATTTTCACCTGAGGCCTCGCAGCGCACTCGCTTGACATGACCACGGGCTCCAGGGGGTTTTGAGCGGCCACCGCTCCTGCGCTTCTTAGTCATTGCAGCCTGCACACCCAACAACCCTGCCTGCTTCAGCTGCCTGCATATTGTGAAGATTTATCCCGCCAGGCATCGTGAAAGGCAAGCTTCGGAAGTGCACAAGTCATTGCTCATGCATCTGGGACTGGCCGAGCTGCAAAAGAGGCTGCTCGCTTCCAGCAAAGCTGCTTAAAGGACAAATTGTGCTGTGACGGAAAGAGTACGATCTGTTGTGATTTGAGATTGCCACTGAGAGGCTTCCACCAAACGTGAGGATTATTTAAAGACTCACGCTGTGCCAGTCGTATGGTCCTGCTTGTCGGCAAGGTCAAGAAAAGATACTTCCAGTGAAAATCTTCTTGTGTTCTCGATCTACCATCGATCGGGCCAGCAACCGCCAGAAGGCCTGCTCTAGTTCCTTATCAAATGTCTGGGACTTGTCACATCCGATACAAGACGAGCAGCACACCGATTTTTGCCGTCCGAGGTCTGGCAGAAGCTCACGTCCTCTGGCGTCGCTGCGTCAATGCGCCTCTCGGGTCACTGTCCAAGATCGCCCTCGATGCATCTACAGGTTGATCGACCTGTTAAGGAACAGAATTTCAACGATCTACGAGGAGAAAAATGGATCGGAACAGCAGCTAGATGAGATGACGGGAAACAGCCAGCGTGTCCTGGTCACATGGTGCTGACCAGGCAGGTCCGTCATCACCACGCTGGAAATCTTGCAAACGGTGGGGTTTGGTGCCTTTTAAAACCTGTGCTAAAAAGTCTGAACACTACAACTGCCAGAGGAAAGCGCGGGACTAAGAATTAGAAAGCAAGGCGCACTGTTATAACTGCCCATAGAGGTGCATCAGGCATGACACTCACGCACGTGCATGCTGGCATGCTGAGCATTTTTAAGACCAGTGTTCAGAATTACAGGAAATTTTGATTTAGAGTGGATGCGTAAAGATTCTTTTTATGAATGGGAGACCCAATCAGACATTAATGGCCACAATGCACACCCTAAGAATACTTGGGACTCTTTATTCAAATTGCCCTTGTATCACATTCATGCAAGAAAGCTGCAGGATTATTACTTTTATTGCTTGGTTGCACCTTAGTTAATCTCGTGCTACATCAAGCATCTAGAGCATGCCCCGCACTTGCACGGCCATTGCGGGTGGCACCAAATACGATCACTCCAGAAATGACGCCCGTAAAACAAGCCCGCGCTGTTGCATAATTGGTTGACGGGGCTCGTGACATGACTCATCCGCTTCCCCGCAGCAGCCATGGCATTGGCAAGGTCTCGCACTTCACTCCAGTAACCCTTGCCTAGAAGGCTAATGCTGCATTCACACAATTGCGCAGCCAAACCTTCAAAATTGTCACTTGCCACCTTTAGAGTGACCAGAGCATGAATGTGCAGCACATTCAGAAACTTCAGTGAGCTTGCCAGGTGTATGTTCACATTGTCTGCCGTTATGTATAGCTCCGTCAACCGCGTGAACTTGGCCCCGGCAAATACATAAGGCCTATATATAGCTTCAAAATGGTCCCAGTAGAGCACTCTGCACTGTGATAACTCCATAAACGTGCATGCGTAAATGTGCCTATACCGCATTTTCACGCACTCGATCTTCTTGCTCTCAGCCAGCCTGCTTAGGCATGCAGGTGATAACCCGTATTCTTCAAGGCAAGAGAAACTCAAAACAGCAGACTCTGGCATCTTTATATCTGTGACACAAGCGCTGCTTATGTTGACATTCGCGAGATGGGGCAAGCTGGACAGATCCATCTCGTAAGACACGGGGTATGCGTAGGCAGTGCGCCTAAGCTGTAGAGATATCAAGTACTTCAGACCCCTTATTGCTTCAAACCTTGGCATGCTGAAGACTTGAGTGTCCAGCAGCAAATGCCGCAGGCTCTTCAAGGACGGCAAATCGAAGTCCCTGAAGCAAAAGTCGCACTTGACACTCAAGAGCACAAGGCTCGTGCCACAGCTCAGCAGCAGCTTGAGCGCTTCTACCGGTGACAGCTCTGCAGCCTCTGTGCCCCGTTCTAAGACGCAGCTGCTTTCTTCCGCCCTAAAGCAAAGGTGGCTGCTGATAGCCTTGATGAATTTTCGTCCCCGTGACTGCGCACGAGGTTCTGCTATACAAGCTGTTGCAGGCCCCGGATGGCTGCTGATGGTCAAATGGGATAGACAAGGCAGTTGCGGCATTCTTGCATCAGAGGGTATAAAGAGGTGGAGTTCTGCTGAAGTGCACTCAATTGTAAGCCTGTTGGCCTGACCCCAGTGCTTGCGTAGCCATACAGGCGCTTGCAGACTTGAAGAAACCATGGCTATGGTGCTCGGCTGCAGAGCCTGCATAGCCCGGCAGGCTCTGCTCATGCGCACCCATTCTTTTGTTGTGAAATGGTCTGCAATATGCTGCAGGATGTCAGCAGGCAGGTGCTCCCAGCTGACTGCCTCACAGTTGTCCATAGAAGGTCCTGCAGCAGAAATTTTGCCTTGGTGTGTGCTTGAAGACAAGTATGGGATAGTGCGGATTATGGAAATCCGATTTTAAGCGTTAAGCGTTAAGCAGGCAGTAAGCAAATCTCTATTACGCAGGCCGATCTTTCCAGATTGAGGCACCAACCTTACAGGTCCCTCTGACGCTCAAGGGTTCCAGTGGAGTTCAAAAGTGGAAAGTGTTCCTGCAGCAGGAATCCTGCTATGTCAGAGGTCATGTGTTCAGAAAAACTTCAGAATTTGTTTGCTCACAGCCACAGCCAGTCGTGCACCACGGCTTCTCTGAAAATGTAATCGGCAACTTGGACCCGAACGAACCAGTGCCTTTTGCGTCCACGTGCATCGAAGGACTTTCTGAGCAAATAGGAAGTGCCCAAGCGAACGGAGCTGCGCCTGCCTACTGCGAAGGTTGCCAGTCGTCACCTCAGAGTCTGTTCTTCTCCTCCTCCAGACGATAACCAAGAACTTTGAATGAACTTCGTGTGCCAATCCCACAGTTTCTTATATTTTCTCACCAGATACAACACGCTGCAGTTCACCGAAATAGTTGACTTCAAGTATTGTGAGGGCCTTAAGACGCAAGTGAGACTTCCAGAGAACAAGGATGTGGTCCAAGGGGGGTGCACGGTGCTTGCATATAAACGAAGGATGCACTTAACTAATGATCTCAGCACCTGCAGGGTTTTTACTAATGCCTTTGTCATGACTTATGTATATTTAAAGGACCTTCTAGAGGGAAGTCATGCAAATTTGCATCAAGCCATTGGCTGCTCAGGTGTCCCAAATTACCACCGTGGACAAAATTTATAAGGTCTGTATGCAGACGGCGCACTGCGGAATCCTTAAAATTTGCACTGAGCCTTCATTTCTGACACAAACGGATTCATCTGGAACAAAAAATCCATGAACGGGTGTCCAGGTGAACAAACATTTTTTCTGGCACAAATTCATGCACAGAACACCATCCCTGCATCAATCAAACAGGCCCACCACTGATAAAAAATACTCATTCCAGACTATGCCGCTTATACCCAGGCTCAAGCTCATCCCCTCAGCGCACTCAGCCGCTCCAGAACAGCCTGTGCGTTCGCCTTGCGCCGCAGCTGAGGCAATCTCTCAACTTGCAGAGCTGCACCGTCCGCTGCAGATCCAAGCGCATCCAAAGGAGGCAGGGAGTCGAGGCCAGCAAGGTCCTGCGCCCACCTGTGCACAAATCAAACAAAGATTTTCAGCTTCAGATCTGAGCAGCTTGCAGTGGGCTGTATTATGCAACGTGCTGAGCGCTGCCTGCCTTTAAAGCACATGCAGGAAGAGGCATGATCTTCTTGATTCCTGCACCATGCAAGGCCTGGGCGGGGAATAGAGAGCAGGAAACACACTGTGCGAATACCTGTAGGAATGCAACATGCCAATGCCATACTTTTGCACACTGAGACCCAACAACTGTACACTGGAAAACTCAAAGAACACAGCGCTGCGAAGCTATCAGCTGTCCTGCAAAATTTTCCCAAAATATCTCATAAGGTCTCTCACCTGTAGGGGCGGTCTGAGCGGGTGGTTTCCCAGGAGAGCTGCCCATCAGCGGCCAGGTGGGCAGCTTCTGTGGGCACCGTCAGGCCGTCATCGCCATCAAACAGGCACGCCAGCCGTGCTGAGTCAGCTGAGTCGGCGCAGTCAGCAGTGACTAATTTCAGCCGCGGCACGTACCGCAGCCGGAGTGTCACCGGGCGGCTGCTTCCGGCAGATTCCGCGCCTATCTTGGCCATCACTATCAGTGGGTGCGCCTGCAGGGCAGATCATGGAAAGAAATGAACCACAACAAAATTCAGCACTGCAGTCAAACAGTGCATCGTATTTAACCTAAAGTAAAGAGCCTCCCAGAAGTGCACACAGGCCTCATTGCCAAGAGATTGCTACACTTCACATGCTGTATGACTCATCCACAAGTGTTCAATTGTGCAATCAGAAAGAGAAAATGAGGCGCCATTGTAAGAGCGCCTTTGCATGGGGACCAGGGCAATTAAATCCTGCTTCTACGCCTTTGCATGGGGACCAGGGCAATTAAATCCTGCTTCTACGAAAAGGAAACCCTCCTCAACGTCAAAATTTGATCTTATAAAGTTCAGCTTTAGAGTACCGTTTCTGAGCCACAAAATTTTTAATGGAAGGGAATGCGCACCTGATTGCACGCCGTTCCTGCCGAGCGCGGCCGCTTGGCCGGCCGGTGCTCGCCGGGCTCCAGCTCAGCGTCCAGCTCAGCGTCCTCGCCTTCCTCGTCAACCTCCATCCCCTCTGCCTCTGCTGCTGAGCCGTCCCCCGAGGCACGGCCCGCCAGCGCCTCAACCTCTGCCAGTGAGCCTGCGCACCACAAAGGAACACCTTTCAACTGTTGCCAAATAGGTTCGGAGCATGATCTCTCCTGCGCTTCTGTGGGAGGCTATGCTGGGAAATCTCCCGTCAAATGAGCGAGTTGTGGTTTCCGTGACTATAGTCGACAGTAGAACTTAGGAGCGTCCTGACTGACGTGCGTTGAATGCTGGTTGTTGTTGACTGCAGTGCCTGATACTTCATTTTTTATTAAATAAGATAATCTTTCAATGGGGCTCTTGATGCATTGAGCAACAGTACATAAGCAAGCAGGGAATGAATACTGTTGTTGGTTGCATGCAGTCAGCGTCACTGACTCAGGAGTATTGCGAGATAAACTGGGGGCTATGATGGCAGCTCTGTATCTCAAAAATTGTGCTCGTCCGCGTTGCGTGCCCCTGAAATGCTGTAGCAGCTTCACTTGCCTTGGATAGGCACTACAGCACATTCAGCAAGTACGTCACGTGGGCCAGCACAGGTACCTTCTAGAGGATGCCTGCGGTTAGGGTGCAGAGCTGGTACAACAAGAAGATGCATATGTACAGATGCACTCCAAGCTGTCAAAGCTACTGGGTAATGAGCTACAGCTACGTTATGGTTTGTATGGTGATGCACAAGAAGATCAAGCTGAAATGCTTGATGCACCGCAGAAAAGTATGCAACAACAGAGGTACGCTCACCAGTGATGGAAACGTCAGCAGGCAGGTCAAACGCCTCCTGCGTGGCCGCCAGCTGCACATAGGCGACGTACAGCGGCAGCGGGAGCAGTTCTGCACAGCGTGCCTGCCCCGGCGGCCGCCGCATGACCGGGATGCCGAGCTTGGCTCGCACCGGTTCTGCTGTGCTACGGATCGCCATGAATTGCTCCTGCACAAGACCAGCACATGCATGTCATCAGGGCCAGTGCAGATGTTGGAACAATGAGCTCGCTGTGTGTCTCTAATGCCTCTCCCCACCATGCTAAGCATCCGTTGTATGAACTTTTCAGCTGTGCAGGGGTGTCGTACGCATGCAGATGAAGCACGGTCATCAGAATTCTGCAACCCCCTGAAGCTCTGGAAAGACAACCTCTAGTTAGACAACCACAAAGACTTCATCTTTCACAAAAGGAGTGGCATGCATGAACGGGTGGGTACGCTAATTCAGCTTGTTCACACCCACCCGGTCTGGGGAATGTCCTTATCATCTTCTGTCATGGTCTACGATAATGATTTGTAATTTTGTATTTGCATAGATCACCATCGCATGCTGCATGCATCTGAAATCAGGCCTTCCTCCGGAGTACACATATTTAGTAGGAAGACATTCCAAAGACACACCTCCAGTGCTGTCAGGAACGCGCGCTTGGCGGCCACCGACGCGGCCAGCGCATCTCGGCGAGTCCTCAGCGCTTCAACCTTTTTGAGCGCCTCTCCGCGCTCGTGCTTCTCATGGTCCAGCCGCTGCAGCATGCGCGCGTGGGGGTCGTCGATCTTCATCTTGAACTGCTCCGTAGCTGATGTGAGAAACTCCTCCTCGTGCATGAGGCCGATGTCCTCGTCTGTGTACTTTGACCTGCTGCATATTCAGCTTCAAAAAAGTTGTAATGCACAGGATAAATGCATGTGCGCTTTCACTCATTCGGCTGAGTGCTGCAGAGAGGCACTCCAGAATGCATATTCTGAAGCAGGTTATCGAGCAATTTTATGCCAGCTGGAGTGGTAAAGACTACTACCACCACAGTACGATAGAGCCTCAGTGATGTTTGGTAGCCAGCTACACTCTTGGGATACTGTACACAATCTCACATTCAGCATGAAAGCAGCCCTGATCACTGCAGCTTCTTCCATGCATGACAATGCAATGAGTGTACACCATATGTGATTTGCAGTCTGATCCAGATGTCAGGCGCACCTGAAGGACTGGCACGCCCGGATCTCCTTCAGGTAGTGGCCCTTCTCATACAGCAGATTCTGCAGTGACAGCTCGGCAGCATCAAACTGTGCCTTGGCCTCTGCTGTGGACTCCCGCACCTGTGTTTAACAAGCTGACAACTTCATATTGCCGGCAGTCCATTAATAAACTATATTCCTGCAGCTTGTACCCAGCACCAGCGAGTGAGCATATGGGCAACATTTTTTATCCTGGAGATGGAGGTGGGCAAAGCAGCAGTGGGCCAGAACCGCACCCGCTCAGTCTCTTCGCACAGAGTTCGATTTGCAGCTTTAATCTGCGTGAGGGAGACCAGCCCCTTCATTAAGACAACATGCGTCTCTTCGTCGCTGGCTCCACGCTTCTTGCAGGCCAGCAGCTCTGCTGCCACCTGCTTCAGGATTCTGCACTGCTCCACCTGGCCTGCATCGGCGCCCAGATCGCACAGTAAGAATCCAGCACGCAAGGGGGTTAGATACAACAAAGGTGAATTAAGGCAGGACAGCGCTGAATGACAGGATGAGTAGAAGAGCACCATCCATCGGAATGCCCTGCAGTCGCAATTGCTTCCAAAGGAACCGAAGATGAGGAGTTCAGTCTTCCAAGATCGATTCGATGACTATTTTGAATCTGAAATCACGTCTGAAACTTGTGACGAGCCCGTCGAGTGCTAGCACTTGTTTTTGCAGAGCAACGCTGCTTCAAATGCCACGATTCAAAAGCTCTGCTCGAAGAACACGACTCAATCTCCCAATATCTCCAGACTTCCCGACGAGCTTCTTTTGAAATGAAAGAGCAGAAGAAAGTCTAGCTGGAGGATGAGCAAACCCTGCCATGCAAGGGCCAAATCCCTCTCAGAAAGGAATATGATGTGAAGAGAGCAGAGATCATGGGATTCATTGGACGATCTTGCGCTGTGTCCGATAAGCGGTGCTGCACGTTTTCTCGAGCATCTGGGCGACACGAAAAGTGGCATAAAGTAGCTTCGACGGCGCGATGGTGAAGATTTTGCCCTTCCTCGGGCCACCAAGGCAGCCGGCGCCTCGGCGCACGAACAATGGGAAGCCGGAGGAGGAGAAGCCGGGCTTTTTGCAGCGCATCGCGACTGAAAGGGGGGGAGATCAGGGGCCTCGCAGGGCAGCAGGCAGAGGCATCATCGTGCCTGGGCAGCAGCTGCCCCACATCACGCTGAACACCGTCCAGGTGCGGCCACCTTGTCGCAGGGCTGCTGCCTGAGGCAAAAAAGCTGGGCAGGGCCAGCTCATTGTGTTCACGTCAACTGAAGATACTTCTTTGTTTAAGAGACGCGGTAATCGAGTACGACATGGAAGACTCAGCCTTTCACCAAAACGTCGACAGCATGCCGACTGGCAGGATCATATTCGGACATCTGTAACTATGCTCTTCGGGAATGAGCCCAGCTGAGCTTTACGTAACGTTGAGATGATATTTGGCTCTCTATAGACTTCAGTGAAGCATCAATTGTCTTTCTGGGCAGGGTGGGAAGCTGGAAATCGGTGCGCCGACTGGCAAATGGCAGATGATAGTGGTGTACCGCGGCAAGCACTGCCCTGTCAGCAAGAACTACCTGGCCAGCCTGCAGCAGATCATCTACGAGCTGGATGAGCTGGGCGTGGAGGTGGTCGCTGTGTCGGGCGACGGCCGTGAGCGCGCCGAAGCCTTCGTGAGTCGCCCATCCGCCTCAATATCGCACAGCCTCTTTCCAGAACTGAGTCCAGTGAAGAGGATATAAGGACTGCAGAAAATAAACTACTGCTCAAGCCGAATCTCTCACCTGGGCCTCTGAGCGATGGCCGTCCTGGGACACAGTTGGTAACGTAAGGCGTGACCTTGTCCCTGCCAGTTGTAGGTGGCTGGCATTGCCGAGTTCCTATATATATCTAAACAAGTGATAACCTGCCAATCACAAGTGTCGAGCACAAGTGCAGCAAATCTGAATCGGCAGAAGTACACCAGCTGCCCTCTCAGGCAAACATGTAGGAACAAATCTGACGACAAGCAAATGACTTGGGTCTGTTCTGTTGTGCAGCTGGAGGCCCTGAAGGCCACAACAGAGACCAAGGAGGTCACCTTCAAGATCGCCTACGGCCTGCCCCTGGACGAGATGCTGGCGTGAGTCCCAACCTTACAACTTTGCTGTTCAACAGTACTGTGAGCAGCTCAAATAAGGTAGCTGCGCTTGTCGGCAGTTCTGGAGTCTTCCTGCAGACCTTTTAAGGCATTAGGCATCCTGGCATGCGGGAAATTATGGCATGCATGCACATGCCTGCAAGTGCTGAGTAAAGGCATGCGGGAAATTATGGCATGCATGCACAGCACATGCCTGCAAGTGCAGAGTCACTACATTTGAGACCTGTAGGCTGGCCTAGGAGGCCATGCCCTACTCTTGAGACGTGGGTGGGGCTTGCATAGTCGTTGTACAACGCTCTATGCGTAGCACGGCCAGTGCTCAGGAGCAGTGAATGCAAGAGTACCCTAGGCCCCCAATTCTGGTGCTTGCTTCTGCGCTGTAGAGACAGACGGGATGGAATGTGAAAGAGGCAGAGCGCGCTAGCGGGCCTTGGCATTTCAGTGCAAAATAACCTACCTCTCGAGATACACATTTAGGAGCACACATGGCAGCACATGCCCGCTGGTGTGGCGTTTGTGTATCGGAGTTTCTCTGCCTCTACAAGCATGCTTTACACTCGCGGCACCTGGTCTGCGGGCGGTCGGGTTTTGATTGTGTCATGACCTTTTCCTGTTTCCAAGGCTGCATGCTGCTGACAGCCTGTGCCGACACATCAACTCAGATGGTGCTACAACGGTACACTGCAGCACTTGGCAAGCTGTGCTGCTGACGGCAGGTGCCGGCATGCTCGCCAGCAGGGCCTTTCTGTGTTGCTGAGATGTGTACATGCCGGCGGCACATGTCCCCACATGCATGCGCGCAGTTGGGGCCTGGACCTTAGCCTCTTTTGTCCTGCATGCGAGCTGATGGCATACTGCCGGCACATGCCCGCAGGTGGGGCCTGTTTGTCAGCGAGCCGCGCAACCCGCGGGAGACGGACCAGCCCTTCCCCGAGCCGGCGCTGTTTCTGCTCAACCCTGACGGCGAAGTCATCATCATCGATTACTCCAACTCCCCCTTCGCGCGGCCAGACCTGCGCATCCTCGTCGAGGGTAACTCCCCTGGATTGTTATCCATTGCTATACTTCTTACTCTTGTTATCGCATGATTTTCGTGCTAGAGGCAAGGTGCGCATGCAGACAAGCTGCAACTTGCATGGCTACTAGAACCCAAACTTTGTTGGACTCGCGAGATGCAAGGAAACCGTAATGACCTATAGGCACGGTGGTCAGTAATTGTACCGGCCCCACCAGCCGGGGCTGTTTTGTAACCAATTACAGTTGCACCCCTTTCCAGCTTTCCTTGGGGTTTTTTACGACGTGCCCCTCAGAAATTGTCAGTAGCTTGGGGCCTTGCAAAACAAATGGTGCGTTCCAGCAGCTCTCCAATAGACCTGTTGCACCCCCTGTCTAGATTGTTTTGAATCCTGCTTGCAGGCCCTTCCTTGCTGGGAAGGCAAAATACGCAAGTTGTAGGCCCTTGAGACCCATTGGGCCTACAAGTTGTGCGAGTGTTGCCTTCCTAGCCAGGCAGATCTAGGCCCTAATGGCTTGCGGATACTCTTGTGCGCTGGTCAACCACGCCTCTGAGTTGTGACAGCACATACAAGGGCCGACAAATGGTCCTCCCATATGCATGCAGCATGCAACAGGGCGTCCTGATGTGTTTGGATCGACACCTGTTGATCCATGCACACCGGCATGGCTTCTTACGTATGCAATCATACTGGATGCATCTTCCAACAAAGGGATGCTTGTCAATTGGTCTTCAGCAGGAGCTCAGAATGTCAATGTGTTCCATCAGGTCTGAGTTCTGCATTCCTGAAGGGAGGGATTTGTGCTGCAGGCATCCGCTACATCCAGGAGAATGACTACCCGGTGCGCGGCACATATGGCTACTACTGAGCGGCACACACTCAAATTTATATCTGGTCCTGAAACCAGATGGGTGCTGCATGCGCCTCAAAGCAGCCAAAGCAGCCTTTCACACCAGCGCCAGAGCATGCAGCTGAGAAGGGCTGAAACAGCGTACATGATCTGAGTGCCAGCAGCGCTGGGATATGAAACTTCAATAGCAGCTGTGGAAGATGGGCAGAAGCTGCATGCACCTGCGTAGCTGTGTGCTTGTGAAAATCACCGGTAGGAACCGTGCAAGTTTGTGTCAGTACTTGAAGAATGAGCAATGGTACGCTGTGCCAGCAGCAGAGGGGGTGCAGAGCCCTTCACCAGTCTCTGTAACGCAGCGTTGCAAGTTGCAAGTCTTATCATTGGCTGCAAGCCTCCCAGGTTATTTCCATTCCTGCTGCAGATGCAGGGGTGAGGGCACCCTATTTTGTTGGCCACCCCTAAGCCCTAATGTTGCCAGGGGTTGCGTTGATACAGTCGGGACAGTATAGGTCGGAGCTTAGTCAGGCATGTTTTTGAACGTTTTCAAATGCGCAAGCGCGGCAATTCAAAACTGTTGATATGACAGCGAGGGTGCTGCTGAGCTCAGCAGTTGCTGCTGCATCTGCCTTCTTGGACAAGGCAACTCCGCTGCAGACGCGCAGAATTTTGAGATGTGTGCTGTTGGATCAGCTCCCTTGTCAGCGGGGGTGGATATACATATACTGGCAGCACATGTTCTGCTCGGGGTCTGAGAAGAGGAAGACCCCACCAGTACAGACATTCCTGTTGCTGCTTCCAGACTGTATATAGAGGAAGAAGTGCACAGGGAAATACTGCGGCTGCAGTGGCAATGCGCTGCATGCATAATGGCCAGTAAATTGCTAGCGCAGAGGTCAAGTCACACCCAGAAGGACGGTACATGTTTTTGTGAAGAGGCAGGAAACCTGCAAGAATGGTTGCTAGCGATCCTGAGATGGGTACTTAAAAGCAATGCTGGGAATCAGCTCGAAAAAGATTTATTGCACCTGCTGTAAATGCTGTGGTGGTTGCCTTGCTTGCTTGCTCTTCTAGCTCGAACAAAAGGCAAATAAATTGTATTACTTTGCGCACATATAGAATGTTCCCCTGTGAAGTCACACGCCGCGCATTCCATCAGCTGCAGCGAGCTTCGAGGTCTTTTCAGTTATCCAAAATTTGGCCAGACACCAATTTTTAAAAAAAAAAAGCCTGCCCCCAATGCTTCCACAGTGACCCATACCAAATGTGGCGCCATATGTCATGGCGGCATTGCCTTAAATTTCCAATCAGATTTTCTTGATTCCTCACAATACTCATAGGTGCTCTGTGCACAGTGCTGAGGAAGCTTCTGGTAGTTGTCACCCCATATTTAAGATCTGGCTCCAGGGGCCTTTGTGCCAGTGCACAGACTGACATCAAAGCAGAGATTAAATCTGAAATCTGCTTTGTCACTCTATGTTGCTAAGTGCTCTGCGCGGTGCTGAGAAGCTTTCGATAGTCACTCTTGGTGAACACTCTCATCTTGCTGCCGTCCTGTTTCACTGTCGCCCCTTCCGGCAGAACCACCATGTCATAGCCGCCAGGGTCAATCCACTCGGGCGCCTGCGCCCTCGCCTCTGCTATCTTCCTGGCGTTCTCCTTCCGCAGATCCTGAACACCATGCAGTGCATCTTCTGTAAGCAGCCACTGGCGATTGAAATTTCCACTGCTGCAAGACAAGGGACTCGGCACCGCCTTAGAGCAACTTGAGTAAAAGGCTGATACAGCACTCATTCACATTGGCTTCCTGTCTCTCTGCCCTGGCGCTCACTTTGCCTCAGCGTGAGCATTTCTTGTTGGATATCCAACGAGATTGACAGGATGCATGTCCTCATTCCAGCGTGCTTGCAGGCAGTCAGATGCCTGACAGCCACGTAAAAGATGGCACCGCAGCTGCCGCCACGCAAAGCAGCTACTAGCTCTAGTAGATCCACCAACTGCACAGGAGTGAGCTCCAGAGGCGCACCGGGAATTTTTTTGGGACACCGCAAGGGTGCTCAAAGCATGCACCCACCTGCAGCTCTGCTGCGGTGATGCGGTGCGGGCAGCACAGGACATGTATGTACAAAGAAAGGAAACTTTCGACAGCGGGACATGTGTTATGCTTTGCGCATACCTGCAGTACTTCTGTGGTGAGGCGGTGCGGGTAGCACCCTGGCCCGGTGCCGAATTGGACTCCGGCTGATTTTAGGACGTCCGATGGCGCGAGCCAGGGCTGGTGCAGCCACTTGCGAGGCAGCCTCTCCAATTCGTGCACCCACCTCGCTATGTACGCACCGTCCGGATCCTGAATATCAGCAAGAGGGACAATTCTTTGCTCAGAGGATTGCGCATTGCTCATACTATAGTAATGGCATCACCCGGCAGGACTTGATGCGCGTACATTATCAAATGCTGCAGCAGCGAAAACGGGGAAGCAGTTTGATCTGCATGCACTGCAATGATGAATGCAGTAAGTTCATTTCCCACGCAAACGACTGTGTTTGGCATCAGTGCCTCTAATTGCGCTCAGATTTGATCAAAGGGCAGATTTGGATCCTTCTTGATGGAGGATGTAAACCCAGTTCAGACCAGGACAAGTACAGCACCATCAAGTTACTTACAGCTGTGTGTGCAGTGCGATGCAAGAGTAAACGTGAGCATGTGGCGGCACCTGGGATGAGCTGGTGGGCAGCAGGGTGAAGTTCCACTGGTCCAGTCCGCTCTTGCCAGCGTTCTGCCACATCATCGAGTTTATCGCCAGGTCACCGTCCACCAGCGTGTCATGGAACCACCTGCGGATTTGTCAGAGGGCGGTAATTAAGAATGCTCTCCCTGAGGGTAAAGTCACATCTAAATGGCAGCGCAAAGGACCATAAATGTCCAATGGCGTGCCACCCTCAACAATTGCTTGCTGCTCCCTTGCTTCAGCCTGTCTTTACATCACTGCTTGGTGGAACCTGGCTTATGAGCAGGCGCAGTGTTTTGCCCGTCTGCCAACTCTTGGAAATCTTAGCACGCCACAAGGTGAAGTGTATTGCCTCGTGATGCAAGTTGTTGACAGACAAGTTTCTGAGGATGCAGTGCATCCTTCAATTTGCCAGCATGCTTTTAGCAATGGAGTGAATAAATTATCAACTGATTGAAACACAACAGCAGAATTACAGTGCGGATGCAGCAGGTTCCATAATGTATCCATACGATGCATTTAACACCTGCAGCCGTGCAGCCAGTGGATGTTGAGGTACTCGGTCAGGAACGCTGCGCAGACCATGCGCACACTCTGCTGCATCCACCCCGTACGCCACAGCTGCCGCATGCCTGCAGAAAACCCATTTGCAAAAACGTTTATAATCAGTCATAAAGGTCATTTCACGTCTCACCAATCTCACATGCATGACGCCTGAAAACATTACACCTCATTTCGATTTCAACGTAACACTTGGGGTTGATTTGGAGTTGACTTGCAAAGAACTTGCCTGCGTCCACCAGGGGAAATCCTGTTTTACCCCTCTGCCACGCCCGTAACGCCGCCGGATCCTCGTTCCACTCCTGGCATGCAATGTGAACTGTGAGAACTCCAAATTGAACATTGTTGTTTTGCAGGTACTGGAGCGATGCTTTCATGCTGGTTCCTTCCCGCCCTGACACATGCCAAGAGGAACAAGTGCTCATTATATTTTTCACAATTTTATAAAGGAGTCTTGGATCATGACAGCAAAGCTTATTTGATGGCCACAGCAAGAGATCTGCAAGATGAAGGGGAATTTGGACGGGAACAGGCATAGAGAGATGAAAACAACAGTTGGATGCACCTGGCCGGCGTAGTGGGTGCGCATGGGGCGCACAGCCATCTGTGGCCAGTGGTGCAGTTGCCAGTACGCCAGGTCGCGCCAGATCAGGCGCCGGCTGAACGTCTTACTAAGCTCCCTGCCGCCTGTGTGCCAGCACATGCGAGCATGAGGACCAGGCAGCAATATTTAGGGTTTAGGGTTTAGGGTCTACTACAAAGATGCCCTGTGCATCTTTGCACTAGAATTACTGATTACTCGGCAAATCTAAATGCACTGTATCTGCCCGATCAAGGACACAGCAACTGGCAGAACAAAGGTTCCCAGTGACTGATGTGTAGATATGCGAAACATTTGTGTGGGACATCAAGTCAGCATCACTCATGTCGATCATGGCACACAATACATGAGCCTTCCAGGGGCACAATTCACACGTTCTCTGCGTTGACAGGCTCCTGCCAATCTGGCACCATTACCCTGCAGCTTGGGAAGCCAAGACTTCTGTAGAGCTTGAAGTTGCGACATAGTTGCAGGAGAGCAGCAAGTAAGATATGCACACCTCGTGCGACGGTCTCATGAAGAAGCAGCCGAGCTGACAGCTGTCCGTGGTGCACGTACGCAGACAACAGAGACACCGCTCGCGCGTCTGCAAAATGCCTGGCTGCCTCATACGTCGCCAGGCCTGCAGAGTAGCACCCAAATGCATAGCTAACTACATGCTCTGATCCACATAGGATCAAGATGCTGCATGTCGCTGTGCTCCCCGCACAGCCTGACTAGCAACATGCTCACAAGATGAATGTGCGCTGTACGGAGGCAACAGACTGCGGTCTTGTGGTAGGACAGCACCACAGATAGTCGACGCGGATGCAGAACTGCACATGCATATGACATTGGGAGCTTCCACATTTTTGGTACAATGACAGGGTGCGGTGAAGCATCATAATGTCTAGGCTCTCTACCCAGGAGCACGGTCGGTTGTCTTCAGAAGCAGATGGGCGAACACCAGGAGCAAGCATTGCACCATTATACAATTGATTATTCCTTGAGGAGGAAGAAGGGAATGACGACGGGGCAAGCAATCTCAACAGGATTTTTGGTCATCTGTGGCAGGGGATGCACCTTCGGACATGAACTTGTCCATGCATGCGAGCGCTGCTCCTTCGCTGATGTCCCATGCGTCTCTCAACTGCTGGCCCCAGTCCACGAGACTGCCATCCGCACGCACCGGCAGCCGCACCTGCCAATCATTAAACTCCCCTTATGATACAATTTGAATCTTAAATTGTATCCATCCTTTGCGGGAGTCTGTGCAGGAGGTATCATGTAGGCGTATGTTGTCTTTGTATACCTCCAGGTACTGCCAACTGATCCTGAGGATATGTGTACGGCTGCATGACACTTGCTGCCTTCCATAATGACACCTTGGAGTGTCACCAGTAGACGTACAACTGCAGCTCTTGACCAAATAGGTTGCTTACAATGTTGGCAACAAATTTTGACAAGAGCTCCAGCAATTGCTACTGGTCAGATGCCTGTACTTCCTAACAAGACACCTATCCCCAAAAAACCCTTCTACAGGCACTACAAATCTTGCATGTGATCTATAAGCAATGTATGGGTTGGGATATCAGTCGCGGGGCGCACCATGCCGAGGGCGGCTGCACTCGGTAAACTGCCGGGCACGGCTGGCGCGCGGTCAGCGACTGGCAGGCTGCCCGGAGTGGGCAGCGGCTTGGGCAGCGCGGGCAGCCGATCACATGCCCTGCATGCATGGCTTGCCATTTCAGGCACATTATTGGAAGGATGCCGCAGGAATATATTTGAAGACTATTGTAACCTCAGACATGCACTTGGATCGGTTCTGCATCGATAAGCATAGCAATCTGTGCATACATTGCATGACAGATCAAGAAGGCAAACGAAGTGCTTCCTCCTGATCAAAGGCTGTGCAGGGACCTCATGTCTGATCAGGAAAGTTTACAGAGAAACTGCAAGTGCTGGAGAGTAAGAACTTTCTAGCAAAATTGACCTGTCTAGCGCGCACCTCATGAAGGGGGACAGCGTGCCAAAGTGGCCCACCCAGCGGCCGGTCATGTCTACCTTGACCTCCTGCGGCTCGCGCATGAGCAGACCAGCATAGCTCCTCACCTCCATTCCCTGCTGCTGCAGCCCCTCGGCCACCCTCTTGTCTGTCGCTGTCATTGCAGGCTCATACCTGCAGCATGCCAGTCTTCGCTCAGACCACAGTGTGTATTTTAATAGTGCCTTTACTGCTATTTCTGGAGGTGTGGCAATTCCTTGCAGACCAACTTCGGCCCTCTGTACTTCCTGTGGGAAAGTCAATGAGGACAACAGTGTCTGTAGACCTGCCTTTCCTTGGCAACCACAAGGAGTCTTCTATTCATGAGACAACAGAACACAGCACAACAAAACTTGTGATGCGACAACTATTTTTTATTCACATGCAAGCTGCAGCTCACGGCTATCTCACTCCTTGACACAGCTTTAGCTGTGCCAACTCCGCAACCTCACAGCTTACAAAGTGCACCGGCCAGCATGACATAAAGCTCTGCTGGCACCAGAAATGCTCACATAAGCGATGCATGAATTTGCATCACCTGCGGTTGTAATACACAGCCCCAGCACCTACGGAAGCTGCAACAGCGGAGAGCTCCGGCAGGTACGCCCCCCGCCGGAAGATTATACGGGCACCCGGCCCGTAGCGCGCCGCCAGGTCAGCATCCAATGACATCAGCGCAGCCTCTATCCACACCAGACATGCACCACCCGGCCGCCATGACGTGCCTACACCAAATGCAACAGTAGTGATTCAGTGATTCTTAAAGACAGCCTGGACTTCCATTTTGAAGGGTGCATTGCGTTCCTGACGAGACGGGTCTTCAAAACAACAGCAGGCATCCAAGGAGCCTCCTTGGATTTTCAAGCCGGTTCCCAATAGGCACTGGCATGATAAAGTGCATCAGACACCTACTCCAGGGACACGCATGCAAAGGGAGTTGACGCAAGTGACTTTTGTCAAGTGGTATCGATGTGCAGGAAGTCTCAGCGTAGCATAGTCAATCTGCTCTAATGAAAGAAGGACAAGCAGATTACGCATGCCCACCTGTCTCCAGATCATCCCCGTCCTCTTCCAAAGAGCAAACATACACAAAAGTCAACTTGCCCCCGGCCCTTTTTGCGGCTGCCGCTGCAGCGCAGAGTGCAGGATTGTCGTGTAACCGGAAGTCCTGCCGAAGCCAATACAGGATGCCAGTGCCAGCATATGCCGCTGCACCGCCGCTTCCCTCCGCTTTCTTTCCCCTGCAAGCACATAAAACGCGCACATGTTGTTCTTCCTGTATGACAAACCGAAGGTACACCAGAAACACCATACGAGACAGGTGCTGTGGCCAAACACTGTACTTTGGCCTACGCGCGCATTAACTTATTTTGCAAGCCAATATATATTGTACTTTGATATATGAGCTTCTTGACAGAACACAGCCAGTGGAGCCGCAAGCATCAGAAAAACATTGATTTGTATCAAACACCTTCTGGAGCGCTTGGCGGGCCGTGGCTCCCCATCAATGACGCCTGGAGGCAGCTCCAACCCTTCTGCGCCGCTTGTGCTGGGCACTCCAGATTGGCGCTGTTCTGAGGCAGATGTGGGTTGCACACTGTCAGCCTGCGCCACCAGAATATTAAATTATAAGTCCCAAATAGGTCTCAGCGACAACGCCTGCTAGATGGCCTTATTGCTGAGTTTGGAGAGTGTTTGAGCAATACAATCTGCTGGTCAGGCATAAATAATATGGCATGATATACTCAGTGCTGTCCTGAACTCAACACTTGCTTGCACTGTTCTCCAGCTGATACATTCCTGGCGTTTCCGGATCTCTCACGAACGGCAACATCCTTTATGCAATGTCATAGGTTCGTGGCAGCACAGAGAGGGCCCACCGGCTGATCTGCCACAGCTGGAACTGAAAGGTTCAATGGCCGCCACCCATCTGACACGCCCTCATCTGCCCCTCCACGCCCTGACTCTACCCCGAGCTCGCCCCTGCTGCCGAGCGCCTCATTTGGCGCAATCCACTCCGCTCTGCTGGCAGCGCTGAGTAACTGCGCCCTCTGCTGAGGGGAGGGCAGCAGCTCTGCCAGCTCCAGGAAGAGGCTGGAAGCCTGTGACTGGAAGGCCAGCGCGAATTGCTGCTGCAGGGCCTCTGCTGAGACCTCCCCCTGCCTGCACAGTGCACAGCGCACATTGCCAACATGATTTGAATGCAAGCCTCAGCCGTGTAAGTCACTCACCGCACTTTGAACCACCCTCCATGCCTAGAACTGCATTGATCAGTGTTTTGGCACAAGAGATCCTTGACCAGTTGACTCCCAGCATGGCTCAAGTGAGCGGGCATGTTGGATGCGTTCGAGATTGGCTCCCACCTGAAGAGTAGTGTCTCGTGCTTTAGCCGTTTGTAGGCGGCCTTGTTGGTCGCCAGGGCTTCACGCATGCGGCTCGCAAGCTGCCTGTTGCGATCTGCTGGGCTGGGGCCTGCTGTATTGGCGCTGGCTGCTGCTACCAGGACCTGAGCATGTATACACGTTGCGACCAATATTTCACTTATGTATGATGAAGAATGCCCGGTATTAGCACACACCAGAAGGTGATTGGGACACGGGGGTCGTCCATGCGCACCTTGGACGGTGTCCCTCTGCGCGCAAAATTCGCTCTGGTTGTCACCATGAAAGGCGCATGAAAGAAACGTGCATAAAAGCTTGGACAGAAGCCTAGCATAGGCGCTTTCGAGATATTTGTAAGCTACTTTGCCTTGATCACATAAATCTTTCTCCCTTTTGGACAGATCGCACTGTGAGCTCCGGCACACAAGCCTCATCCACAGCGCAAGATATACATTTTATTTAAGAAGGCAAGTTCGTGATGAATAAGTTTGAAATGCATCATTCCGACACGTCTGTCGTCTTTCATCCCGGAAAACCTGTCCGGAGGCGTTCACGTTGGACATATGTCTTGAATCTCTGAGTTTTGCAGGTGAGATGAAGGTTGTGGCATTCTGAGCGAGCGAGCCAGTGAGGTATAGTATCGAAAGATCGGGAAAATATAGATGGCGATTGATGCCGTAGCCCAACGATCAGGAGTCTGCTCGACATCTTTTGTAGCGCCTGAAAAGCCCAGGCAGTTTGTGGGTGTACACCTAGCACATTCGAGAAGCTGTCTACACCGATTAGGCACGCAACCTCGCCGATCCTCCACTCTGGTCCGCAGAATGGAATGCCGCAAAGTGAGAGCCGTCGCTGAGGACCTAGAAGTAGCTACCAGGCCAGGTAGCTTTAGCCTCTTTCCCACATTTGTTTCTCAACTCTGCACTATGGCGCCGTTACCTCTGCTCAAGTATCTTACGTTGCGTTCCACTGTGCTCATTGGTTGTTGTGACCGCAGTGAGGTCAGCATCTGTGAAGAGGGAGACAAAGGAGACTAAGGTGGAGGTCAGCATCAATCTGGATGGCACAGGCGTGTGCAGTGCGCACTCACAAATACCATTTCTGGATCACATGCTCGACGTGAGCCCTCTTCCTTCACCCAGACTCTGTTGGGAATCTCTCAGCCTGTCCCTCTGATCCTTTTGCCAGCTTCAACCCCGCACCTGCTATCGCACAAGGCTCACAATGCCTTCAAAAAGATTCACAGCTATCGAAATGCTTGCTGCGTGCAGCAATTGGCGTCGCATGGGCTGTTCAACGTGATGGTCGAGGCGGAGGGAGACACCTGGATCGATGACCACCACACCAGTGAGGACATTGGTGCGCCAGCTCTCCATTGATGTCTTTGTACGGCTCCCATTGCATCAGGCAGCTCATGTCACTGCCTGAGTGATGCATACCAGTCACCAATGGGCCCTGGTTGGCGGGGGCTGGTACAAGTGCTGAGCACTGTGCTCATAGTTGATTGGGTCTTGCTTGGGTCTGGCGAGTCTAACAAGGGGTACAACTTAGGCAGCTTTCAAGTGCAGCGTATCTGCAGACACACGCTTGGCAGGTATGGCGTGCGATAAAAAATAATTATGATCACTGCCTGGTGACGCATGAGAGTTACTAATTCCAAATGTCATTCTTTGTGTGCAGCACTGGCGCTGGGGAGCGCACTGTCAAAGGCGCTGGGCGATCGCAAGGGTATCCACCGCTTTGGAGACTTCACTGCGCCGCTCGATGAGGCTCTTGTGCATGTTGTGCTGGTGCGTTTCCCTTATTGCATCTCCTTGACAGCAGCGCCTCAGAATAATAGCATGCTCCTGGCAAGAAGTAGCAATGTATTCCATTTCTTGCATGCTGTGGGGTCTCACATGGCACTGACGCATTGCTTTTACTCCCTTTTGTCTGCTGTTGGTGTGTCAATGACAGTTTTCTCATCAGCTCTTGGTCTGCGACTGCTAGTTGTTTTCGCCGTTGCTCGGGTGCCGTCACTGGCAAATCAAGGTTTTCTGCGGTCTACTGCGCTGAGGCACTTTTATGCTTGCCAAGTCCTGTAGACGCTGTGATTCACAATTTCATCGTTAACTCATGTTTGACAATCGTGTGCTGCATTGAGACACTGTCGTGGCGGGGCAGGACCTGTCGGGGCGGCCGCACCTGAGCTTCGACCTGCAGATTCCCACGGAGCGCATTGGCAAGTATGAGACGCAGCTGGTGGAGCACTTCTTCCAGTCCGTGGTCAACACCAGCGGCATGACTCTGCACATCAGGTGCGCTGCTTTCTTGCACCTGATCATGTGCCTCCGCCGCGCATGCATGTACAAGCCAAGGGACACAACAAAAGCGCAAGCGACGCCACCTTGATAAGGGATAAGACATGCCTTTCTATAGCCTCACTGGGTGGACTTGGGGCTCCTGCTGTTTTGAGTGTTCTGAGCTGGAGTCAGTGGTCACTCACTCTGCAGTGGATTGAAGCAAGGCATTCATTGGGCTGCTCATATGGGAAACTCTCTGTATCGAATCTGCGTTGAAGTTATTGTTGGTAGCACACATGAAGGCTAGGCTGTGGTGGCTTGCCCTGCTCGGGGTCATCTAAATGAGGAGAGTAGCATTGTGGATTGGCATGTTTATGATTTTTGCCTGATTGTCCGCAACGTCAGGGTGTGAAGAGCAGCTGGCTGCAGCACTACTCTGAACATCAAGCTGTCCCTCGGCACGTTATCTTTTGCAGACACTGCTAATTTGCTCAAGTGGGTGGCAGCGTCCACCAGCTTTGAAGGCTTGGGCTTCATTTTGATGCGCGTAGGGCTGCCTACACACAGTTTTAGGCAGTGAACTCGACAAGGGCTTCCAAAAAATTAGAATGCAGCATCAGCAGTAACATGTGCTAACAAGAAGCTCTCCTGTTGTAGAGAGTTGCCAGCAATGCGAGTGATCTGGTGCATGTGTATGCAAAATGCAGGCAGCTGGCGGGCAAGAACTCGCACCACATTGTGGAAGCGACGTTCAAGGCTTTCGCTCGAGCGTTGAGACGGGCCACAGAGTACGACGAGAGGCGGCAGGGGCAAATTGCATCATCCAAGGGCGTGCTGACTCAGCAGTGATGCAGGCATATTCTCTATTTCTCTGGAATCCGGAGACCTCAGATTATGGCTGCGGGGTGCGGAGCTGATGCTTGAAGACACTTCTGGTCTTGTCTTGGGGCAGAGCTGATGTAAGGTTCTGTATATATATGGTATCTGGGCTGCAATGTCTGTTGTATCTGGAGTGGTCGTGTCTTGGGTTGGATGCCGTGATACGTGGCCTGTGGAGGAGTGTCCGAGAGGCGTCAGTGGTGCTTTGTTGTCGGTGTGTGGCACCTATGCAGAAAACTTCATTGGGAGACGATTCATTATTGTTCCGACAAATTTAATGACCTGAGGCGAACAACCCTATGCATGGTGTATGAATATGCATGTAGGATTAAGCAAGGAGTGTCCCGATGGTGAGGGATGCAAGCAGTCTTTTTATACTGCTGTCATGACACACGTGTGGATAGTACTATCGGGCTATTTTTGTGCTTGTTCTTGACGCCAGTGGCAGGAGCTGTATACTGCTGGCGGAATATGAGTCTGCGCAGCAGACCATGACCATGGTGGCAGCCTCGGCATCAAAGTAGGTGCAACCTGATCATCAAATCTGTAATGCCACCACATGATGCACCGTGGTGCCCCTCAAATTGCGAATGATCCTTACACATGATCCCTGTCAATAGACCATCCCTCATGGGTCCAATGCCGTGACATGATTGTTGTCGCTCCCTGTGGTCTGATTTTTGAGGGACCTGCTTGTTCGTGGGTATCACTTCCATAGACCCTAAAGATACACGTCGATGTCATCTTTGATCCGTTTGAAAAAGCCTCTCTTCAAGGGAATAGAAGCAGACCAGAAGGCATGCATTAAAACAATTCTGATGCTGGCCTCGTTCTGTTTGCATCTACGCACTGAGCAGACAGATTTGTAATGCCCAGACGTATGCAGCTGCCTTGCAAGTTCACACCCTCTACACAATGTACAACAGCGCATATTGATGCTCTCGATCCTTTGACACACAGCAGAGCATCAAACTCCGCAGTAGCCATGAAAATTGTAGTGACTGAGAGCCACGCCCTGCCAGCCTCAATTGAGGCTGCAGCTAGCAGAACTCAGGCCGATCAGAGGAGGTACTTTGGCACAAAGATGGCTGCCAGGATGACCAGAAGTGGTAGGAGCACTTGCAACAGCTTGAGCACTGGATTGCTGGACTGCAAGTTCGCCTGCTTTGCCTTGACTGCACTGATTGAGGCCCGGTTTGTCTTTGCTGCGTCTCCTCCCTGCGTACACTCCCAACATCGGATGCAGCAAAAAGGCTTGATGAATCAGCTGAGTAAGCAGCATCTGCTGACACTTTCCCAGTCTCCAGGGGTTCGTACAAACGTGACGAGTCTGGAAATGCTGTGCATTGCAGATTGTCCGATGTGATGCTTTGATAGAAAGCATAGAGCAGGCTGAAGGAGGCATAAGAAGGCTCACATCAAAGTCTCCGATGAGGTATTTCGCTAGCATCTCCTTGGCTGCATTGCTGTGCCCTATCTCCTCAAAGTCCTCGGTTGCATCCTTCCCTGTGAGACCAGATTGAATACAGTTTTGACAAGCTTCAGACAAGCTTTGCACATTGAGCAAAATAGCTCAAGTCAGACCTTGCCAGGGCCCTTACAGCTTCTGATTGTAAAGGGGCACAAGCATGCATCTGTACATCACCGATACAGAAAACTGTCTTCCAGATGTCATCAAAATTTGTCCCATTATTTATACTCAGAGAAGTTCACCTGTGTTCGTTACAATTATGTCAAAACCGCCTGGATGTTCGTCCAGAAAGTGTGTGACATCGTAGACTCTCCCGCTGATTGCAATCCAGCAGTCATCTTCTGTTGTGTGCTGCTTAAGGTCTTTCACAGAATACAGTTTCGTCGGCTTGACCTCTGCCATCACAAGCGTGGTACGTGTCCTCCAAAAGCTGGTTCAATGCAAATTTTTATTGCACGTGCAGTACGATGCTCTGCAAGGAACAGTTTAAAACAGGTTGCTGCAACGTTGGCAGGTTTTCAGCGCAAACAACGAAAGGAAGCTCGGCATCGTCAACCTCTAGTGAACCGCCCATGCGGGGGCGTTGACCTCGTCACTAAGTGACGAATGGCGCTGCCACGGGGCACCTTCAACGATTTGGAACTTTGACGACTGCTGCTGGTGGAAGCAACGGTTTCATGAGGGATTAAAGATCCCGGTGCGATGTATAGGTAGAATGCACTTAAGAGCCTCTGCATGCAGCGCGCATGGCGGCCCCAAGCGCACGTGAAACCGGTTTGTGGCTGCAATATTGCAAGGAAATGTTCAGATCTGCACCAGCATCGATGCAGCTCATTGTGCTGGATGTTTGTCGTGCAGTCAGGATTTTTGCACACAATGAACCACACATAATTAGGGTTGCCATTCATTTGCTATTGCAATGATAGTCCAGACCCACGCGTCTAGAAGGAATTTTCATTTAATCAGCTTGAAACACTTATGCTACTCCGCTCTTGCAAAAGACCTCTGTGAATACTTTCATCTTCTCTGTGCCTACAATTGGCGCTGAGATATACTGCGATTTTCTTTCACTTCGAGGAGCTCGATTCGAGCTCCTGTGCGCAGTTGCTGGCGAGCACTGCCACTGCTACAAGACTGGCCATGGCTAAAACAAACCATCAATTCCTCGTTGTCTATCTACTGCAAGCTGAACCCCACCATGGTTCAAAATCTGATGCATGTCTTCTGATGTCAGGCTCAGAGCCCTGCCTTTTGATGCGCTTTATGCATGAGCTGCAATTTGTCCTAGGTGCAGACGCAAGCAAAACCCACTCTTAATCTGTATAAGGTAAAAAATGATCTCTATGAGGCCAGGAGAACCACCAGCATGTGCTGGTGCCCTGCTGGCGCATGTGCTTAATCTAAATATCACATGATCCCTCGCAAAAGCACAGGACCTATGGACAAAGCATCCCCTGCCCGGCTGCCGGCTCACAAGATACCTGCTCTCTCACACTGCATGCAATATTCACCTAAGGTTGTGCACAAAACCCCAGGCTTGCTCTTCAATTTGCAATTCGCTTCTCCCTCCCTTACACCCGTTACTTGACCCCTGACAGGAAAATGCCTGAAAATGAAAGCAGCCATCAGGCCGTCACTTCTTTCTGTTGGCCCCCACTCTTTCACGAGCCTTGCAAGAGACTCCTCAGCCGCACCATGGCCAGAAACCGCTTCAGCAGAGGGCGAGGGAGGAGTCCTCAGCTTTCCAGTCAGCTCTCTCCGCCTGACAGTGTCTTCAAGACAGCGCGAGGGAGGATCCTGTTGGGTCCAGGAAGCGGTCGTCCTTCTTGCGCGCTTTCACAGCGCGCGGCCGGTTCAAGTTCAGCGCGCGCGCACAGCCCATCCACGCGTGCGCGCCGAAGAAGTTGTTGCCCAGCCGCAGCAGCACCGACAGCATCTTCGATCGCGGGCCCGGGAACCTGGCAAACAGCGGTTGTAACACCCCTCAGCACCCCCTGATCCAAGGGAAATATACCGTTATAACGGCTGAGGGCAAAAAAAGTTAAGTTATCGGCCGCAGCACCACCACCGACAGCAGCTTACTGGGCGGGCCCGGGAAGCTGCGACAGCGCCATAAAGCACTTCAGAATGCACTAGAACTGCAGAGTTCCTGCCGCACATGCGCGGCTGAGGTTGAATTGTGCACTGCCCAAGCCCAGGACGCGCCTAGGCCCAGTTCCAGTGCCCAGCAAGATCTCTGCTTGCCAATTAAAAGCCAAGCATTGAAGCAACAGATGCAAGGGACACTTCAGATCTCCGAGAGGGCTCTCATACAGAAGACAGGTTCCTGACAGGAGCTCTTGCGCCCGAGTACTTTCGCTGTATCTTCTTCGTTTCCACCAAAGCTCGCCTGGCAGCTTCTGACATAAGAGCCACAGTTGAAGAACAGATCAATGAACGGGACTCAACCAGCTAATATGTACATCTGCAGGCCATAAATGGCCCGGTTTCCTGGCTTCCCCTGCGCTACTTGATTGGGGTCAGAACTAACGGTGTGGGGCTCGCACCTGGCGTACAGGACGTCCTCTGCAGCATTGAGGGCGTTGTAGCGCACGTTTGAGTTGAGCCCCATGAAGTACAGCCAGCCCAGTCCCGTGCCGGCGATCGGCTGCTCCGTGGGCGGCGGCTCAAATGCGGAGTCGAATCGCTCCCGTGCTGCCGTCATTGCATGCACCAGCGCGCTCCCTGAGCACAGGGATTAAAATATTAAGATACCATGGGTGCTGAGTAATTAAGGGCACATAGTAAGGGGTACTGAGAAGTTCGGGGCACATTCCTAGCTGAAACCTGTTCCATGGTGACAGGTGACAATATTGTGGTGAGTGGCTTTGTACAATGGCCTGCTCCAATGCGCCAAAAAACCATCTTGAACTCTGTCGAATGTCAGTATCTTGGGTCATTGCATCCCAGGAGAATTTGCTGAAGAATTAAGACACTCCGTGTGCAATAGAGGACTCTGCCAAAGAAGAAGGACAGGCTGAGAATTGGGAGGCGTGCCTGCGCAGCCCATGACAAAGCCGACAGCGCCGTACTGGCCCGCCTTCACGCAGAAGCACGCCGCTCGCTGCCCCAGCGTGAACCTGCGCATGCATGCACCTTGCCAGATCAGGCACTGTTGTGGGGATGGCGCTACATAAGTACAGTTCAGGGCTCTCCCAGCTCTGAAGCTGTGCGCTCACAGGTGCAAGACAGGGATCAGCACAGTGTAGACCCATCCATCTCAGTCACAGACCACCATCCTAGAATAGCCATGCTCTTTTGCTGCAAAAATTGGGCTACATAGGAGCACGTTTCTTTTGTCCCAATGATATCCGACATCATTGGCGCCAGTTGAGAACAACATGGACTTCAGACTGACAATGAACGAACGGCTGACAAGAAGGAGATCAGGGTGTGGATGGGTTCTAGATGTGTGCACACCCTGGGTGGCCCGGGGGTGGCGATTGGAACACATGCGAGGGCAGCGCGGCGATCTTGCGGCTGAAGCGGCCCTTGGCCGCCACGCTCTGGCGCATGGTGGGAGCCAGCAGATACACCAGCGCGAAATCGCACAGCAGCGACACGCAGCACTGCACGCAGCATGCATGACAACTTCAGACATGTCATGCATGCCAAACGTGGAGACTAATACGGGGGGCAAATGGCAGGCGGGTCTTCCTGGGACCTGTTCTAGGAGCGACACGCAGCACTGCACAGTGCATGCGCACAGATAAAACATCACATGCATGCATGCATGCTACAATGAGAGCCTAGTATAGAGCTCAGTATAACAGAGAGTGGCAAGTAAGTCCCCTTGTCAGGTGAAGACAGCCTCACATGTCGCATATGTACGCAGCATTGCGCACAACATGCATCAGTTGAGTGACGTTATCAAATCTTGTGAATGCTGCACGCTTGAAGACCGATACATGGTGGGGAACAGGGCAAGTGAGTCTTGGACAGCTCTTTCTGAAAGCTGTGACTAAATCCTGCGCAAAGGTCTGCTGTACAGTGTCGATCATGCCTGGCGTTAGGCAGGACCTCCTATCCTGCTACATCATAAATGTGTCTTGCAGAGAAACTGGCGGGCTTTGAGTACCGGCATGCACCCAAACCAGGACAGCTGTAGAGCTGTGGATTGCAATGAGAGGTTTTGATGAATGCTCTCACCTGGGACAGGACAAAGTCCAGCTCACGCAGGAACTTGTCTCGTCGGCAGGCCAGGTTCACTGTGAGGATGATTGCTAGGTCCAGCCCGCACTCACAGCCCAGCTTGAACAGGAAGGAAGGGTCTGCCTCTGCCCGCGCCCGCACGCCTGCCATAATCCTGCAAAGCCAGAATTCCGGGTTCAAAATAGGAGAATCATCCCTCCCAGGAGCCTTTTCTTTGTCATGTCGATGGTAATTTCGTGCGCCCCTTGGCCTAAGTGTGCATGCATGGCAGACTTCCAGTGCAACTCTACGTGGCTCTGTTGCTGATCTGTTGTAATTTTCGGGCGATCTCCACAGGAGGGCAGCACCTTCTTTCACTATAGAGAAAAATTTAAGAATAGCATGACGTTACCACGTAGTGGAGTGGTTGGGCTCACAAGATACTCACATCAAGAAGGGATTCCAGGGGATGCTCAGGCCACCAGAGTCTCCATCTTCGCCACCACCGTCTCGAGAGTGGCCCACGCCTACTCTGGAGCCCCCACCACCGCCACCCCCATAAAAGTCTGGCTGTGTTTCAGGCTGAGGTGGCTGACCCGATCCCCAGCTCCTTCCTGTGTCGAGGACACCCCCTTCTCGGTGAAGCACGCCCGAGCTGGAGCCCGCGACGTGACTTGCTCTTCGACGTGGAGCTGTAGGACCCACATCAGGTAGCAGAGGCTGGGCATTGCAGACGGGAGACCTCAGCAAGCTGAGGCGCCCCGAAAGCTGAGGCTGGAAGGCCTGCATCTTGTGCCGTCTGCTGAGCTACTGTCTCTGTGCCTGTGCTAGATCCTGGGACGGGTCCTTGGTAGCTGCCTCCCTCAGAATCTGGTCAACCTTCTGCTCTGCTTTGCGAGCCTTGCTCTTGTTCGCCTTCTGAGTCCTTGTCAAGGGAGGCAACCCCCTGCATCAGAGCCAGCGCCCAGATATATCAGGCATAGGCCATGGCCAGGTAGCAAGCACATGCCAGACACCTAACATGATAGACTAAACATTTAATGTTCCTCTTCCTCGCACACCTCCTTACTCATCTGAAACAAGCTACGCTCCGACTATGCACCAGGCTGCTTCAGACAACATGCAATGAGAACTGGAACAAGCACAATCTAATTGTCATGTTCGAAAGAAATACAATGGAATTTACCAGGGCTTATTCCACAGCTTGCCACCGGTCGTCTTCTTGACAATCCTGAGTACAGCAGACACTTGCACCATGCCTCGGTGGCAGGCCCTGTTGCCTTTTGATCTGTGGGTTCCAGGAGCGATGCGCCGACTTGATATCAAGCAGGTAATATTTGTGCGCTTTAAGCCACGTTTTCTGTCCATGGGCTCAAGCGAGGTGAGCCTTGGAAATCAAAGGGCCTGTCTACGGACCGTTCCCTCTTCCATGACATTATTTTTTCTTTGAAAATCTACTGGACAGAGAAATTTGTTCTCCAATCACAAACAATACTGCCTGTGAGTGGGGCACCATATGCATCATTGTCATTGCCAGAATATGATAGCCAATGACAACCTGGCAGCTGCCAGTGCATGTGCTGCAGGCCTGGCATAGCGCTAGTGCCTGGCCTAGCATTTGCCCGGAGCTCAGAGTTGCGCAACACACTCTAAAACACACTGGCAGTCAATGTATAGTATTTGGGTTAGATAGCAGTACTGGAACTTTAAAGTATAAGAGCTTGTCAGACGGCTGACGCATGTGGGCAGACACCAGGAATTGATCACAATGACACATGTGCCAACCTTTGCCATGCCAATATCACAAAGTCAAGGTTGAGGCCAGAAGGGTTTCAGCTGCGCCAGCTCAGGGCTCTGAGGGCTCCGCGCATACTTCAGACTCGTGGGGTACTTTGGCGCAAAGACGGCTACACCGGCATATGTATGCTGCAGCTGGTCATGACAGAGAGTTTCACGTGCCTGCAGAAGAAAAGGCTGATATCCACGCAGCATGCAAGGGTAGCCACTTCTAACAGCACAGCCTTTAAAACCTGCAAAAGTTATTCCTGCCAGTGCAATTGGCAATTTGGCGATTTATTTAAAGCAGCCCCATGTAAATTGTCACCATGGGACCAGCGCGATCCATTCAGGCATCTGTTTTAGCGGAGAAATAGCAGAATAACAAATTATTTTATCATCCATCCTTGTAGGTGCCTGCAGCATAGATGCCGCGTGTGAAAGTGACTAACTCACCACCTCAATTTGGCGCACCTCGCAATTGTCATGCTCACTTATTGCGCACAGGCGTCTAAGCTCAAAGCTCAAGTGGCCGGTGATCACGGGATACCATCCTTAGGGGATCTGCAGAAACCTCATCCGCTTGTCATGCGCACTAAAATATCCTGTGTAAACAGCTGGTCTGACCTTGCCGCCTTTGTCAACGGCCTTGTCAACAATGCTGACTAGGTGACCTGAATTAGCAGAACAGACTCAGGGTATTCAAGGGTGCAAAGCGCAATGCTGCTGACGTACAAACCAGCATACTATGTTAGCCAGTAGTAACCAGCATACTATGCTAGTAGCTGCGTACCATCCCCTGGTGTGAACCTTGTCAAACTCCCTCCGTCAGCAAGAGGGACCAGATGGGATTAAAGTCTTCAATTGAAGGTCCTAGACCACTCCATTGATAATGTGTGGTGGAAGGATGTCTAGGGGTCACAACTCCCACGCCCAGAGCTCTGCATACTGCATAGACATCTGCCCTCTCCTCTGCGTTACAGAACACATGTCATACAAGAAACATAGCACTTCCAGCCAGGTTCAAGGTGCAAAGTGTCCAACCCGTTATAGTAGTTTTACAAGGCATGCCGGCGCTGCTGTTAAGATGCACATGCTTGCATGGTTTTGAAGTACCATCAAAAGCTGCAACAAAGAAGGGCTTGACCATCCAGTCAGGGTCTGTTCAGTTTCACATTCACTGGCGTTAATAACATTTAAAAGAGGCAAGCCCTTTTTGATATTATCACCTGCGGGGATGAAGCGGGCAGCAACCAACAAATTCAGTTCCATTCCAAAACCCAGTAGGATCCAACTTGACTGCATCTCAGTCTCTGACGCTTTGAATTTGCCCGACCCGGAACCGAAATCTTTGAAGCGCGAGGTGATCCTTGCTAGAGTCACCACCGTCAGAGTATTTGTGCACTGTAATATATATGCTTGCGTTTCACGTGACTCGATGTGGATGGCGTATGCCTGCGCATTCACAAAAGAATTTTGAGAGGCTTGCAACACTACCAAGCAAACCCATGCGTATGCTTGATTTGGCACTAACAGCCCAATTATGAAGACATGATATGAGTACATGAGGTTCTTTTGCTTGTTAAAAGGTCGAAATGGGAAACCAGGCATGGGCTTCACATCAGATGTTGACTTGCTCATTGCAATGCCAACATGTGGGTCACATCAGCATAGTCAAGGGCGCATGCCTTGTACTGGCGGCTCTCAACCTCCCCAGCATCTTCCACCTTGTAGTGTATCGTGCGCTCTGTAAAAGACTGCATCCAAGCAGATGATGGAGTGTCAAGCAGCTTGCTGCGTTAATTGCCCAATCATATGTGCACTGGAATAACACATCTGTGTAGTGCGGGATAGGATAGCAGGCCTGCAAGCGGTGTGTTTTCAGAAGCTCCGTTTGCACCCTTCTAGTGGCCACTTTGATGTGATCGTTTGGCATGGGCTCTTCAGCCCAGCTCCAGCAATTGAGCAACATCTGACCCTTGTACCAGTCTGGGTGCATCTGCGGGAAAATTGTGAGAAACTTCAAGTTGTGAGACACACATGTGACGTCACATTCATCTCACTAGGAGAAGCAGATGGTCAAGATTTATGAGAATGTTGCAGTTTAAAATTTCGAGTCATTGGGATGTAATATCAAAGGGACATACCACTTCTATGCCCTCGAGATAACGGAAGCTGACTTGTTCAATATACTCAAGGCGATCCTCGCTGTCACTGTGCTGGTCTGCAAAGACGGGGTATGCACCGGGGTCTGGAAAAGTCCAAAGATCGTCACCCACATAAGTTTCGTGTATGGTGACCCTGATTGTCCCTTTCTCGTCGACGATCTTGTCCACGAGTTCCACTTTGAATCCTGAGCACAGTCAACGCTCAGATGAACGAGATCTGAGACTCAAAATCTAGCTGCCTTATTGTGACTAAATCTGACTTGAAAATCTCACCGTAACGAATAGATTCGTAGACTGGGAAGTAATCGTACGTCTGCCCGCCTTGTAACCTGCTAAATGAAGTTACCATCTTGCGGCTGGTTTTATCCACGATGACTGCATGCGATAAATAGGTTTCCCATTCTTCCTGAGAGTGGAACGTTTCCCATTGAATCCTTGCTTCTCCGTTCCGGAACACTGGCTTCGGTGTTCTTAACTGCACAGACTTCTTACACTCAGCCTTCGGACCTGTGGAAGCCACGGCTAAGCACCGAAATGTTGCAGCTAACGAACTCAACATGTTTTGAACAGAAGGTTTTTGGAAACCTTACTGGAATGGACAGGCCAGGACAGCCATACTCGATCGGCATATCTGCAGCACGTGCTCACACGTGCGCCACCTTCAGGAAAAATCACTAAAATGTAGCATCCCTGGGACTGGAATTACAACGCTTCAACTGAACATTTACATGAAATGAGGTGGTTCAAAGAGCTTGTTGTACACTCTGCTATCGTTGATTCAACAACTTCTGCCCACTGCCCACTGCAATTACCATATTTTCTAACTCGTTCAATGAGTAAAGCCGTATTACTCAGCGTAATACACCTGATATACCGTAACGGTCTATTAGGTGTTACAATATATCGTAGCTCAGCAGCATCTGCATCTGATCAAGAATCGCAGCCCGCACATGCATCATCGTCAAGATCACTTTGCTGCATCAATTGCACCATGCCAAACGTACATAAGATACATAGTGTAATCATTAGAGAGCTGGCGCTCTTCAGAAATCTCTGGCGCAAACTTCCCATAAGTGGGATTGGACAGGCTTCAATTGGTGCACGGCAGGACCCGATGGACTCCAAGAAAAGTCATCAATGGACGGGTGCTTAGGGGCAAAAATACCCAATCCCAGCACTCCAGCTGCAGCATACACATCCGCCTTCTCCTCTGCGCAGCCCCAATAAACATCTCAGTCTTTGTGCACCTTCTTCTTGGCACCGTGTTCTTGCCAGACGAAAGATGCACCTGCAAACAAGCTGCAGGTTAAGGCTGCCATATACATCCTGCCCTTTGATTGACTCGCCAGACACACGCAAGACCCATTCCACCGTTGGAATGGTACTGGTTTTGTAGACCACATCCTGCCAGCCGGGCCCAGCAGTAACATCACGTGTTCAAAATCCTAAAGCATCAGCTTCTCCAAAATAAGCACGACCGCCGCGGAATGCTGAGTAACCCCAGAGCATGCATGCAGTCTTTGCAAAGTTACCATGAGGGATGTGAGAGGAGAAGGAGAAGCAGAAAAAGGAGAGGAACACCTGCCGGGATGTACTTGGCAGCCACGGTCAAATATAACGACGCATCTTTGAAAGTCTGGAGCCAGTCCCTTTCAGTAATGCATGGTTCAGGCAACTTTCCCTTGCTCTTAAGCTTTCCTGGTGCAAAAGCGCCGGCTGCGTTCTTGATATCTTGCAGGCGGGAGAGGATTCTGGCGAGGATAATCACGGTCAGAGTTTTTGTGCAAGCCAGTATGTATACCCCATCGCAGTATGAATCCTCTGACGCTACAATGCTGTGCCCCTGTACAAATCAGTGATTTAACACAAGGAAAGCCAATTACTGCAGTGATAGACGATATGTGGGATGCGTGTTCTTGGCTCACTATTCTATGTACTTGATGCCAACATGAATTGAGCATCAGGGTTCTCTTAGTAATGTGCGTGCCTCATAAGTCCGCCTTTCGAGCTCCCCAGAGGTCCCCGTCACTTCATAATCAATGCTGCAGGAAAAGTCAATCTGCATGAATAAGCAAAGATTTAGTGACTCATCCGATGAAAATGGGAGTGTCTTTAGGGTGTTATCTTCCCCAGCCGCATGCATCTTTGCAGCAGGGCTGTCTACCCAGTAAAGGATCTGGGACAAAAAGGCAGGCCTGTCAAATTCTGGACTGACAGCGGTAGGGATGACCTGGGTTCCTTGGGATTGACATGCCACTGGTGGAGAACATGACAAGACAGGGAACTCCGAAGGAAGTCATTGAGAGGTTGCTGTAATGCATCTGGCCTTGCGGGCTGGAACAAGCCTCATGTGACCACAACTGAGTAATATTACACAAGATTCTTGTGACAAGACACATAACACTGGTGGTGCTTACCACGGATCTACTGATGACAGCCGCCTCGAGTACGTGACTTGACCAGTCCACTTTGGCCATTGTCTCATCCTCATAATCCATGGCCTCTTCTGCCCAGCTCCAGCCATTGAGCATCATCTGGCCCTTGTACCAGTCTGGGTGCACCTGCAAATTGTGTTCGAATAAAAGTAGGCCCATTTACGCGGTACGAGCAGATTTTGACGGAGTTTCAACATAGATCCACACTTGCCCAGAAAAATCGAGTGTCTCTGAGCAAGCATATATATATATATATATATTAAATACGTAGCCTTGCCATATTACCTTGCCTATAACAAATCATGGCCAAGATCTTTAAAGCAGCCAATGTGGCATGGTTTGCTTAGCGCAAAAGAAACCCGCTTCAAAGCCGAAAGCACATCTGCACCTTGTGAAGGGGATCCCAAGAAAGGTCTCACCCCAAATTCCCAGTGCTCTTGCTACAAGGACATCCTCAAGCAGTTGAAAACAGGTGCATCATGGTTTTAAATGAGCAGGATATTCTGGTGAGTGTTGTGGGTTCTCGTGGTCAACATGATCTACTGGAGGCAAGGGAAGCCACATACCACCTCAAAGTGCCTCTCCCTGTAGACTAAGTTAACCCATTCTTCGACTACCACATCTGCAATTCTGTGCTGATTCGTAATAGTGGGGAGCCCGTTTTCCCCAGAAGTTAAGAGCTCAAGACCAATGTAGGCAGGGTAATCGGTGACTGTGATTCTGCCAGCTTCGTCAATACTTTTGTCAACGAGCTGTACCTGGTAACCTGTTCACGTGAGCACATATCGTCTGCTCAACTCCAAAATTTCAGTTGTAAATCGCATAGCTTCAGCAGCGACGCTTGAATTACATTCAGTTGATTTCAGCTGGGCAGTCTTAGACAGGCTGTCGTTTGTCACCGTAGTCATCTGGGAAGAAGTCGTACGTCAGCCCATATTGCAGCTGTGAAACAGAGGTAATTATCCTGCGATCTTTTCTGTCGACGATGCGTCCTTGCGTTTGGACAGCCTCCAAGTCTTTCTGAGACCGGAAGGTGTGCTGCCGAACCGTCGGAGCACCATTCTTGTATAAAGGTCTCGGTGTCCTCAGTTGCACAACCTTTTCTGTTGACTGCACCTTCGGACGTGTGCAAGCCACGACCAACCGCCGAGTGCTTGCAGCTGAAAACGTCAGCATATCGTAAAAGAACTGGACAGTCTTGTTGTGAGAAAACAGCAGGCTGAGACTGGCGAGACAACTGAATAGCACGTGCTGACATGGTGTCAACACCTGTACCATGCATATATGTGAACACGAAAGAGGCGTGAATTTTGAAAACCGCATAGTTGGTATTTAGAGCAATCAAACGTGTTAACTAGGAATTGCCCTCTCAGGGGAGGGCCCTTCCTGCTCAACAATGCTGGCAGTAGCTATTACTAACACTATTTGACGGTCCCTCAGCTTGGCATTCACGCAACTCACAAATTCCTCTGTTGCCACGATAAATACGAGCAAGTTTCTTAGACATCTTAGGTCTTAGCCATCTTCTTGAAACCTTCAGAGTGTACTTCACACACGCAGCAAACATCACCATTTGCCCTGACCACATGCTGCAGCGCTGTGCTCATGCCACTTGCAGATATCAGATAAGCACCACAAAACAAAGAGTCCCAAAGTAAACCTGATCAGAATATTAGTGAAAATGGGTCCATCTTAATCACTTCTTTTTTCAAGTATCACAGACACTAGCGTTCATTCTTTGCAGACTGCATCACTGGAATATCAGGTGCATGTAGGGGTGGTTATTAAAACGAAATTGATACGAACGATAATTCTGCAGCACGTGCTTCCACGTGTGCTTTCGTCATGGTGTTCACATATATACAGATACGTTAGATGTGTAAACACCCCTATTCAGGGAGCACAGCTTCTCCAGTGATGATTTCTTTGGCAAGCAGTTCGGTGCTTCCGGTGAATCTTACATATGAACCACGCGCCATGTGACGGCAGACTTGGCATCTAATGAAGACTGGCAGCCACACATGCATGACTATCCAGATCCCCTTGCTGTATCCATAAATCCCCTCCATTTCCAAACGCAGCGATTTGAAGCTGCAGCTCCCGGCCAGGTGTCAATCATGGCAACTAGCTAAGCTTGATCCCACGTCCGGCCAGTTCTAGAGATTCCTAAGCCAATTCTGCCGCACGACGTGCCAAACCCGCACACGCAAATACTGACTCTGATTTGACATGTTCAATAATTATAATCATCTACAGTAGATTACTGCGCCGGCAAGAGGGACTTCACAGGTTTCATCGTAAGCCGGGTAGAGCCTAGAATAATCCAGCGGTACCAAGTGGTTGAGGGGTATGTAGGTGTTAGAATCCCGACCCCCAAAGCTTTGCATGCTGCAGAGACGTCTGCCCTCTCCTCTGCAGCCCACACAACGAATCATAAACACCACCAATACAATCACTGAGCATTCTCGGGCCAAGAATTCTAATTAGCGAAGTTTAATGGCAATTAAAAATTGAGGTGCGCATGGTTGCACGCAGGCTGCCTCACATGAAGATTATATCAATTAAAATGCACTGTGACGTTGGCTTACTCCGGATCTGGATCACTCACCTGCGGGGATGAACCGGGCAGCAACCACCAGGAACAGTTTCCTGTCTGGATATAATTGATTCGCAATTTTCGTTTCATTCTCCGTTTCTAGCTCTCTTGAAATGCCTGACCCGGAGTTGGCAATACCGTTAAAGCGTGAAATAATCTTTGCCAGAGTCACCACCGTCAGAGTCTTTGTGCATTGCAAGACATACGCCTCATTGTAGTACTTGTTGGTGTAGAGAGCATGCGCCTGCACATGGAAATTCAAGAGATTGAGCACCTCTGAGCCTACTTCCAGGCAAGCATGCCAGGCCCGTCAACAGTGTAAATAGCGGCTCCCTCGAGTGCCCCTTTCCTTTCTCAAACTATCTTTTCAGAAATGAAGCTCGCATGCACCTTCTCCACAAACAACCATGCTGCTTTGCACAGGAGAAAATCTGAAAGCGTGCCTCATAGATGCAGCTCTCCGTCTCTCCAGACTCATGCCGAGTCTCATAGGGCACTGTGCATTCCCTGAAAGTCTGCATCCAGACACCCAGGAAATTGAGACTTCCTTCCACCATGCGGCTTTGTCGTGACACATGCCTCAAAAATTAGCTCGGTGTGGAATACAGTGTGTTTCCTCAGACCCAAAAGTATTTGCGCAATGTATCGGTGAGCTTCGTCTCCAAATAGGAGATTGCTGCTTTCACATGAGCTCGTGGCATGGGCTCTTCAGCCCAACTCCAGCCGTTGAGCATCATTTTGTCCTTGTACCAGTCTGGGTGCACCTGCAGGTAATGGTAGCACAAGAAGGTCAAATGGGTGACCGGCCTGAGCATGTACCCTCAGCAAGGCGCACAGATCCCCTGCTGTAACTTAACTCCCTTAAGCGCCTCGATATGATGCTTGAAAGTGCAGACTGCTTTAACATTATCATCACACGCGTCTCCTGTCAAGAGGCAAGGCGAGTCATGCAGACATGCCGCAGTAATGGCTGCCCGGTGTTCTACCCCTAGTTGGACATGCCAGATCCAAGCATGACTGTAATTAACTGTGCTGAAAGTTCCTTGGATCTAAACTTTGGAAGCTTCGGCAGACGCTGTCACAGGGACGTACCACCTCAATGTTGTCGACTTCGCTCCAGACGATTTGCTGGTCTTTTTCAAGGCGATTTGCGCGGACAGTGTGTTGATGTGCATGGGCCAGGTACGCAGCTGGGTCTGCAAATGTCCAGAGGTCGTGACCTATGTAGGAGGGATAGATCATGACTCTGACCTTGCCTTTCTTGTCGATGATTTTGTCCACGACTTGGACCTTTATTCCTGTTGCCATCAGCACAAGCAATGCTGAGATGACAATTCGGCACGTGATGAGGAATTTTTGGGCAGTGATAGCTTTTGACATGGAAGTCTCACCGTAGATGTCTGGCTCCTTCGTTGGGAAGTAGTCGTACATCTGCCCGTCTTCTAGCCTGCTAATTGAGGAAACCATCCTGCGATTGATCCTGTTTACGAGGGCCCCTTGCTTTAAGAAAGCATCCAAATCCTCTTGAGTGAGAAATTCTTTCCTTCGACTTTCTGCTCTGCCGCTGACAAGTAATGGCCTCGGTATCCTTAGCTTTACAAGCTTTGGTGTCTGAGACTTTTGACACGTTGCAGTCTGTGCCGCATTGCAGAGGTTCATTCTTGTAAGACTATCATATTTAAAGTAGAGAAGAACATGTACAAGTCGAGCCCAGCAAATGGCGAAGATTTGTATCTAGAAATGTGCAGCTTAATGACTCGCTCGGCGTGAGGTCCAGCTTCCTGGGATCTGGAAGTTGCCACGTCTCATAGGACAGGAGGGCATTTATTCCATTGAATTAATTCACATGCAAAGGAGTGTTTGGTAAGCTGCTCTGGCGTGACAACTTGGCTGCCAAGACTTGGCACAGGACATGAAGTTCATGCAAATGTGGGCGTTGTCTTTAAAGGGCGTTGTTATGAGACATTCATTTTACATTTATTCGCAATGCATTTTACACTTCGTGCACTCTTGCATTCAATCCTTCCGCTCGGGGTATGTGGCGTGCAGGCAACCCATTAGTCCTCTGTAGATAGGTTCCAGCATATCTACTTCAGTCACATCTAGTTCCTTGTCATAAGATCTTGAGCTCATACACCTGGCCAAACAGGCAACACCACGTACCATGAAGAAGAAAGTCTAAATCCACCCTTAACCCGAACAGCATTGGACAAAGAAGGCAGCCGAGTTATTTGATTCATCTTATCTTAAGCATCACAGACAAAAGCGCTAATTACTCTTTGCAAACCGCATCACTGCTCATGTGCACTGCAGAGTGCTGCCAACTCGGGTGCTCATGGTGCTATCATTTGCCTCCATCTGCCTTCATTGTTGGGTAAGTTCTATCACAGTGGCGTAATCAATCCTCCTCAAATTTCAGGGCAGAATCTGTCTGAGCCAACCTTGGTCAACCAAGTCAAAAAATCAAACAGACTGCTCTGTGCGTCTCAATGCTCAACAACTTGTTTCGTTGGCAAGACAACAATTTTTGCCGGTCAGTGCCAAGAAACGTTTCAGTAGCCCAGCAATGTTCAGCCACCTTAAGTTGCCATTCTGCAGGGGCTCAAAACTTTCATCAAATATCAGCACTTTTCGCCTTTTTAGCACATGTTTCCCAAATTTTTGCACCAGAAGAGGCCCTGCAAGTGACTCAGCAAACATGTTCCCCCAGAACAATTCTCCCTAGCATTACGCCTATGCTTCTTATTCAGGGCTGCTTTCTATTCCGCCCAAGACTCTTCGCCACACAGATTGCCAAATTCACAGGACAGATCTCAATCTCAAATTGGCCCAGAGAATACCAACATTCTTGTCTTGAGATTAACCTTCCCAAATTCCTGGATCTTTGTTGGGGCCATGTCAAGCTGTACTCAGCCGAGGCGCTTACGGAACCCTCCGGGGTTGAAACTTGCGGCGAGGGAGATGATGAGGAGGCAGATGACTAATATGATGACGGCGATGACGGCCGTGATCATGGCTACCTTGCGCCACAGCGGCAGCCGTTCCGGCGGCGCTGTTCCCTCCGCCCTCTCCCTCTGCTTCCTGCAGAGGAAACGCAGTGCAGCACGTCTCAGCCTCTAGAGGTTTATGCAGCCGGCAATACACTGAATCCCAGCTACGCAGAACCTGCAAGTTTTTTCATTTTGGCTGGCAGCAGATACAGCTGGATGCAGATGGCCTGCTGTTTGAACGCCATAAACTGAGAGAAGTCTTGACTAGGCTTGCTGGCCAGTGGTTCACAATTCTGCATTTCACGATCTCAAGCATCACAGCAATGCAACAAAGCAAGCCACTGCCAAGCCTGAGCGCATGCTTTGATTACCCCAATGCATCAGACCTCACAGCACAACTTGCTCTTCCAAACGGACACCACCTGCATGTTCCTTGGAAGCTGCCACACTGTTCAATCGCGTGCTGACATATGCATGACAACCATGCTGTGATTTGATCCCTATGCCAAGCTTCTCAACCATCTAGGAATCCCTGAACAGGCGAAGCTGCGCGCACCTGATGTCGGAGAGGACGCCCCAGGAGGCTGGGATGAAGAAGGAAGCAGAGCCCACGAATGAAAACAGCAGCCCGACTGCCAACAGGATCTGTGCCGCCTTGAAGGTCTTCTCACCCGCCTCCAATTTTGAGGTCGGCCCCGGCCCGCCAATGTTTGAGCCCACCTGCCTCTCTGCTTGCAGCGCAACCGCCTGCACAGTTGTTGGCAGCAATTTAGCAGCAATTCAGCAACACTGTGCAATTCCACGCTCGAAATGCATTGTCATGCATGTGCATGCAGCTTCCTTTCCCCTGACAAGTAAGTGTCGAACCAATCAGTAACATAAAGGTTACTCAGCACCAAGGTCTGCAGAGCTGCAGTGCCATGTGCAGCGTCAGGCACTGCATATACTATGGCTTGTAATGTTCTGGTTTTCTCCAAGCTGCCAATAGTGATGAGCAGTCTTCACTGCCGCGCTTGGTCTGCCAAGGATCAGAATATCTCTGTCTGGACACATGGCAGCGCACATGGAAGTTCCTAATCTCTAGCTTCTATCCGTTCATAGCTTTCCTGAGACATGCGTGTTGCATGACTTGCCAAGATGAATGCAGAGGCTGCATACAGAAAGGACCATGTGCCCTGCTCCCTTGACCAACAAAATTCAGGACAAGGTAAGCAGCATACACCTCTATAGCTTACCTGCAGGCCCACGCCAATGATGACAGAGTACATGGGCGCCAGCAGCCCGGTCAGGAACTCGTACACCGACAGGGCAAAAGACTTGAACTCGGGTGGCAGAATCAGAGTCGTCAGCGCAGCCAAAGGACCTGTTGCACCGTTTGCAAGCAGCGCGCCGCACGCCATGCAGACCAGCATCAGCGCGTACCTGGCGATCACATAACCCCCTGATGAGCGCGGTCATAGTGGCAGAAGCAGGGACCGCTCCCGTTGCCAGGGTTTCCTTTAGTGGTTTCCTTTAGTGGCAATCTAGGCCAATGTGGCTCTTGACAAATAAACAAGTAATTTTTTGGTGTTTTGGCCACTTTCTGGTGGACACTTTGAGGCCACAAATTGGCGCCTGAATAGTAAATGAACAAGTACAGCAGCCAGATTTCACCCTTTTTGAGCTCAAAACACCCCAAACCCTCACTTTTGCTGGAAATTTACCCAAAAGTCCTCTTTTTTGCCAATTCTGTGGCTTCCACCAAAATTTCCAAGGATAAGTTGGAAGCCAAATTGGCTACCAGCGGGATTCCTTATAAGAAACACTGCCCGTAGCGAGGTCAAAAACAAGACCAGACACCTCCAACTTTCACCACATCGCTCAGAGCCATATATAGTAGTCTGCCTCACTGGCAGCAAACGCCAGTACTGGTGCAAGTTGTGCTGAGCCTTGTGCATGGAAAGGCACTCAAAGGATCTATGCCAATGGAGATTTTCTTGCAAAGGTCCGCACGCAGCCTCAAAACATTGCCAACATCAGTGTGTGAAGACGTTTCCCGCTCACAGCATGCTGGCAATGGGTAGGTCTCAACCGACAATGAAAGCATGTGCATGGTTGAGGACATGCTGAGATCGCAAAGGAAGCATGCATCTCATTATGGCTTTTTTCTCTGTTTTTTTCATCCTTTTCTCCCGTTTTTATTTTAAAGACAGTAGTGTGCAGGAGTCTCACCCGCCGTTGCCGGCAATCTTGCGCGACCAGAGAGAAATCATGAAGAACACGCCGCCGCCAACGCCGCCGATGGCTCCAGTGTAAAGCGCCATCCACGGCCGCTTCTCAATGTTCCTCTGCGCCGCAATATACACTTAAACTGATTTTTATACTTATCGGAGTCACAACTCGGCAATTGCAATCTCCCGCCAACTCAAGTGCACTGTTCTGATGCACAGGTTAAACAAGGAAAATGCAGATAATGGTGATTTTGCAAATCAGGCGCTCGGCCAGCAAAAAAGCAACAGACAGGACCCGCCTGAGCTAGTACTTCTCTTGGAATAGGTATAGAGAATTTTGTCTACCAGTTGCAGAAGGGGTGTTACCTCGCAAATAATACCGATGATAATGGAAGAGACGAAAGCAAAGACTCCGATCACAGTGGCAAATGTTGCATCCAGTGTCTCCTGCTCCTGTAATGAGACACAATATTTTCAGGCACATCTTTAATTTGAGCTTCAAAATTTAGACGATGCTCAGCTTTGGCACTCGGCTTGCAGGCATCAAGGCACAGGAAAAAGCTGAAGAAGCATAGATTGCTTGCTCTGAGCAGTATGTCTCTGAAAGACTCGGGGCTTACTGGGTACAGTGCAGCAAAGTATGGCGGCATGTAGGCCAGCACCAAATGACCAGCGTTCATCCTGATGCCTGCGGATACACAAAACGAGGTATTTGCTCGCAAAAGCACCTCAGTTTTTAAGCAAATTCTTGATCCCAACAAGGGAGGACACCAGCATGCTCAGGGGTTGTCAATCATAGGCAAACAGTAATTAATGCATGTGTCACAGTATTGAACAGTGACTCACCCAGAGACCATGAAATAGAGGAACCAAACAGACAATTCGTGACATTCTTGAAAGGATGACGCCAACAATCGTTGATGAATGAGGGATGAGGATAGAGTGACTCACCCAGGCCCATGATGAGCATCCAGAAGGTCTTCATGTTGGCCATGTATGCCAGCGCAGACCACAGCTCAAACTTCCTCTCACCCTCCTGTAAGCATCACATCTTGAGTCACTACCAATTAATTCCAAACTGCACATCCAGGCCCTGGAACGGTTGAAGAGCTGATGTCTCCAAGCAAAAGGCCAATGTCTGTCTGCCACTGTGCTGCATGCCTCCCATTGAAAAAGAGACATGCAGAAGTGAACATTGTACTTTGCCCCCGAGGACACATGGGTATGCCACCGGGAGACATCTCAGCCGACCCATGTATCATGCATCAGATGTGGACAAGTTTGCGTGAGGTATGTCTTCATTTGACTATATTTGATTTGATGAGGGCCAGCAGCACAGCGGTTACAGGCACAGCCCTTCCTCTCCTTGCAGCCTTCTGAATCACATATTTGGAATCACAGATCTGGACTTGACGCCAGAAAAAGGGCCAAACCACACACACCTTTGACTCAATGATGAAGCGTCCCTTTTTGGGTTCCTTGATTCCCAGCCCCACAGCGAGGGACACGCAGAAGGAAGCTACTGCCAGTCCGATGGGCGCAGCACGCCAGGTTATGTTATTGACCTTGAACGCGTACGCGATATTTCCCCCCATTACCACCGCCACCGCCTCCCCCGTGAAGATCAGGGCCTGCCCGATGCTGCGCCAAAGCAGGCAACGCTCAGTCATGAGATCAGTGTGTGAGGCATGCTAATTTTTCTCTTCTTGTTTGCCCTTGCAGGTGCAGGAGCAGCTATATTTTAGGGAGAAAAAGAAAATATAAGGCTTCTCCAATGCTGCTCCAAAGCAGGCACAAAAAGCCAAATGCTTCCATGCAAGAACATGGCCGCTACTGCAGAGTAGGACATCCAGGAGAACAATAAATACTGCACGGGCTCTGCTGCTTGAGTTGCCTTGACATGCTGTGTCTAGGCGAATATCCACCAGTCCTACTTTGATACAGCTCCCAGACCACTGTCCACAGCTGCGTAGCCAGAATAGATGTGATTCCTTTTGCCCTGTCTAGATTGAGGGTTCTGGTCCCTCTTGATCTTAGGGAGGGAGGGCAAATACCTGGCGTGCTGTGGCGGCAGTAGATCAGATACCAGTGACACAGACAGAGTCAGGTGCACCGACGCCCCCACAGAGCCCACCATCACAGCAGCCAGCAGCATCCCAAAATTCCTCGACAGCCCCTGCATCAGGAACATTGTTTCCCTTCATCATCCACAGGAGAGACATGCAACCTGTGTCAGCGCACAGCCTCCTAAAGCATGCATTTTTATTACACGAGCTTCCTGCCAAGAGGCAAGGTGCGTCCTGCAGACAAACTGCAGTTCAAGGCTGCCACAATCCTACCCCTTGTTGGACTCGCCATATCCATGCAATACCCAAAGTACCGTGGGCACGGTGCTCAGCATTTTTGCCGCCCCCGCCAGCCAGGGAAAAAACAGAATCCTGTCAAAGCAAAGCTGCTAGCACATAGGTCACACACGTCTTCTTGGTGGTGGGGGGCCTCATTAATTAGCATGGTTTCCAATTGAGCTACCCTTCACCAATCCAACAAATGGCATGCAGAACCATGATCAATGCTGTGGCTATTTTAAGCCCCTGCGGCTTTTTAAAATCAAAGAGGGCAGATGTATGGCCTTTGGCAAGATTTCGAATGTCCGCTTGGAAGCCACAAGCTGGCTCTGAAATAATTATTGAGACCCGTGCAAAAGCCGAATTTTACCCTTGATGGCCTGAGTTGCCCTGGAAAATCCCAGTTTGAGCCAAACTTTCTCCAGAATCCTATTTTCAGTCACTTTTATGGCTTTGTACAATTTACTCAAAGACATGTTAACAGCCACTTTGGCTTTCAGCCAAAATCCTCAGAAGAAAAACTCACCATGATGACACATAAGGGGACATCCTGTTTTGGAAGGATCTTCCGGACTGTATTGAGGCTCACCTCCAGAATGTACATGCCCGACAGCAGCAGGTTTGCCGCTGCCAGCACATAGGTGCGCGGCCAATTGTATCGGTCAACTCCCCACCCAAGCACAAGGGATGCAATCGCATTCACCAGCCCGCTTGCATAGCTGCAAAACAAGCAAAAATTATTATTGTTGCATGTTTCTCCTGCCAAGAGGCAAGGCGTCTCGCAGACAAGCTGCAGTCAAAGCCCCCCACAATGCCTTCCCCTTGATGCACGCGCCAGATCCAAGCAAGACCCAATCAACCGTGGGCACGGTGCTCAATATACATACCGCCCACCCGCCAGCCGGGGCAAAACACGCAGTGCACACACCGATTTTGCCAGTCGTTGCCTGACACAGTAGCATTGGAGGAATCTACAAGTGCAACTCAGCATTGAGGCGGGATAGAATGCAGCATAAAGCAAGGCAGGTGTTGAAGTGCTTGCAGGCTAGAAATTTGTGACTGCAAGAGAGTGTGTGAGGTATGGAAATTTGCGGAGATAGAAAGAATGGACAGGAAGAGATGTTACCCTGTGAGCAGGCCGTACTGAGCTATAGTTAGCCCACAGTCCTTCTGAAGCTGCATGCAAATAGGACTGAACTGTCAGCCCCTCATAGTGACAAATATAATTACTCCCGGGCAATCTTCATGTGCACTCGTTTATCTTCAAAAGAAGCCCTCTTTCTTCGACTTAACATACGGTAAATTTATAGGTGTAAACAAGAATCAGGTTTAAGAGCCTGATGCAGAGGCAGGCAGGCATCATGGATCATTGCAAGGAGCACCATTGCAAGAAATACTAGGTGTGGAGCAGGAAAACTCACAGAGGAGGTGAAGTAAGCGAGGATGGTGGAGTTGAGAGTGGGGACCAAAACCACGAAGAACAGCGCGGCCACTCCATACCAGGCAGCAATCTGCTCCCGCCGAGTCTGCTGCAAGCCGACCACAAAGGGGCCAATAGTCCTGGGTCCCTGCAGGGCCTTCACACGTCAGAAGCTGTGCCATTTTGCTGCCCGACATGTCTTCATTGTCTTCTCAACATCCTGGAACCTTGTGCTCAACATCGATGTATCTGCTTGTGCTATGGATGCTCACGATATCTCAGCAGGACGAGGGGTGGGGGAACCTGATCCGGTGCCCAGGTGTGTCTTACGGGTTTAAGGAGTCACAACATGCTAGGAGACAGTCTAACTAAGCTGTGAAGCAGTGTGTCACTGCTGGGTGGCTCACTGCATTCCTAGATACTCGTGCTCACCGCGTGCAGAGATGGAAGAGGGGCTCACGTTGTTCGAATATTCGGGAGCTACATCGATTTCAGTCTTTGCCAGGTCACGATCGTCTGCGCATTTTACTGGCTGCTCCTCATCGTGCTTCATCTGCCGTGCTGGCGATCACCGTCACTCGAGGTGGGTCCACTTGCGAGAGAAGCAGAATGTATAGGTAGAGTAGATGTGTAACTACCTTCCGTTGATATCGTGAGTTTCTAGTAATCGTCACAATGTCACAACTATAACTGGTTTCGGCACTTCAGGAGCGGGTTTAGAAGCGTGCAGTGCGATAGATCTGAACACCCGTTCTGGCCATCCAGATGTGCAAAAATTTACTTCTGAAGTCTTCCTTTCGACTTGGGTGCTTCGGCAGAGGGGACTTTGAAGAGCAGGATGAGATCAACATGCTCTCTGTCAGTAATCGTGACAAACGCAGGGCTTTGAACATATTCATGAATGAAGGGTAAACCCTTCAGGGTTACCACATTAATAACACCATCCAGCTTCACCCTGAATGGCATGACGCGAACGCGGTGTTCTGTTTCAACTTGTGGCTTAAGAAATAATCTTTTATTGGAAATTGTTGGTGTGGTGAGCCACTGGCACTGCGCAATTCATATTCCGTCTGCCGAAAAGAAATGAGACATGCACCAATGCTGACGTATCCAACGCGTTGTGTGACAAGGTGCAAGATAAACTGTTGAGCTGTTTAGATCATCTTTTGGTTATTGCTGTAAGGTGCTCAATCTAGATTGGAAATACTTCAACATTGCATATCAGCAACTACCTGATCAAATAGTGCAGCAGAAAGCCACTTAAGCGGGAGGGTCTCTCAAGCTCCCGATCCGAGAATAGTTCTGCGCAATATATATCTGAAGAATTGCTAATCTATTATACGGTTCTTTTGCATTGGAAGATTTGCTGGATTCCATATAGAAGGGCCAAGGAAGTATACATCACAGTGTCTTCTTTGGGGGCCTTGAGGGCAAATTCCTTGGAATCGCCATTCGGTACTGCGTTGTCAAACTGCATGATGATATTTACCTGAGGAGCACTGATGTACGTTTCAGCCTGAAAGAATAATATCACGTCCAAGGGATGAAGTCTGGTCCATCAGCTTGAGTATGGTGAGTGACTTGCTCTCCTGATAAACCTCCTGCAATCTGTTTTCCTTCAGTCGCAATCTCAAATGTCCCAACGTCCTGGCTACAGCACGTTAAGTGAATCTTATGCAGGGACTCTTTGTTGCCTACAGGATGGTGCTAACACATTGGAGACGCCCTGCGATCCTCACTACTAGATCGCCTAATCGACCCATGCTTCCTACTGCCACGGTACTGTTCTGCTGCCCAACATTGACACTGCCCCCCTATCTCTAAGTCTGCTGCATCTGCTTATTGTCTCCAGGGCTGCAATCCTTCATCACAGCCATGGTCAGACATGCATTGGGATTATTAGTTGCCTTGCAAGAAATCAGTGCAATCAATGGTGTCATCAAAAGGTGTGCCTCCTGTGCAGGCTAACAAGGCGACAGGGAGGAGACCTCTTGTGCAGGCATGCCTCGACCGGCGGAACTGGCTGTTTCTGCCAGTAGTAGGCGTGCTAGTCCTGGGACTGCTCTCCATGTCAGGTTTCTGGAACTGTGTCAAATCAGATGAGGTGCGCTGGGCACGCAAATTCTGAACCTTCTCATAGCTTCACTCAGCTGACCAATACAGACTTGTGTGTGTGACAATTGCTAAAAGTCAAGCCTGCACTGCCAACGCCGTGACCCAATGCAGACACATCAGAAATAACTTAGTCTTCAGATAGGCAAGTGGAAGACCGCCTGTAAGACTATGAGCCTTGGGTGCCTCCAAACAGATTTCTGAAAGGAAAGAATGTTCTTACGTGATGTAGTAGGAGTTTTTTTAACAAGCTGTGGTCCATCTTTATTCAACTAGAGTGGTCCGCACATAGGCACTTGCTTAGATACTTTCAAGTCTCTACTTTTAATTTACCTGTGCATTTGCTGTTGTTTCAAGCCCCCAGCCCCTGTTTTATACAGCTCGATTTGCGTTTGGGCAGGCCATAACAAGCATGGGACACATTTCCTCCGGTGCTCCTCTAGATTGGGCGGAATAACTACTTTACACCCTAAAAATGAAATTTGAATTCTCTTGGCGCAGGGCAAATGCGAGGTGCACGCGGTGCCAGCGGCCATTGATGTGCCGAGGTGGTTCAACGCCAGCTGTCCCCTGGTGTACCAAAGGTGACCACGCTTTTGCTGCTACAACATTGGCCAGTGTTGCACCTGCTGGATGTTTCTCAGCCGGTATGAGCATGTTGTGCGCACTCGGGAGCGGCAGGGAGCTGCAATGTTGGATAATGTTGAATGGGTGACGTGGGCGCGGCGACTTCAAGATGATATCAAGAGAGATGCAGAGCTTCTTAATTGACTCCTCCTAGAGCAGACCATGCGGGGATCTGCAAGATAACCAACTAATATGATGCAATTTGCCGCGCTCTCTGGGCATTCTCGTCGGGACTGACTCAGCGGAGCATGTGCAGGACATGCTACAAACAGCTGCATGTCTGCAGCGCTGTCTGGGTGACTCGCCGATGGCCGATTGACCAAGCGCAGGAAATGACTGCAAAGAGCTGAAGAGGCAGTGCTGTCTGAGTGATTAGGTGCAGGTTGACTCACCAGGGGTTGACTCACCGATGGCTGACTCAGCGCGGGTGACTGGTGCGCAGGATAAAATACGATGAGATGGCGCGGGGCGAGGCGCGGCCGTACCTGATGGGGGAGCGACAGCGGCCGGGATGCGTTAACTGCGACCGGGATGAGCTGTGGTCGCACTTCTGCCAGTTCCGCAGCCACGGCCCCCGCTGCCCACCCCACGACCAGCAGCTGCTCTTCGACACGCTCCTAGACAGGTGCGCGTAGCAATTTAGATGCTGGAGTGCAACAGCTCTTAAATGCGCCGTAAAGAAATGTGCCTTTCCAGTTCACTCGTACCTGCTGGAGCTGGGGGGTGTGAAAAAGTCCCCAAATTACACCTTAGAGGGAGTACATGTTGAGGTCGTCAAGCACCTGCGGTCTGCGCGGGTCTGCGCACAGCAGCGTGCATGCTCCCATACCTGCTCTGCACAAGCAAAATGCTGCTTTACGGGACCGGTTGTCCAGCTGGTGTTTTTTCTGCTGGTGATTTAAACGCTTCCAATCACTTGGATTGCACCAGAACGTAAGATGAACATCAGATTAAAACGTCATGGAGTTGTATTCCTTGGGTGCATGCTAGCAATGGGAGTGTTGTGGGGTGTGGCAAGTTGAAAGTGACCACCGGGAAACCTTCGGGCTCCTAAGGAGATTTCTGAAGCTTGCAGGGACCCTTCTGACATCCAAAAGGAAGCCTAAGAACAGCAGTTTGTACCCAAAATGAACCGTAACACATTGATTACTCAAATGATTGTTTGGGCCGCAGGGCGAAGGTGGGCGCCCCAGGGTCACGGGAGCTGTTGGAGCTGACGCCGTGCGATTTATTCCCCTTCATCCGGGGGAGAACCCTCTGGCTCGTTGGCGACTCCATGATGCAGGTCCGCCATCTGCCCTTGGCAAATTCGATCCCCATGGCAATTTCATATCCATTCACTCTCTTGCTGCGTACACAATTGGCTTTGGATGTTCTTCAAGGTCCTTCTGTGGGGCTAATCTTATAACACTTTGCTGGATCAAGTTGTTAGGAAATTGACGGGTTTCACAGCATCTAATGGGCATGGTGGCCCTGCAATATCCCTCAGTGCAACAGTGGCCATCTCTGCCTGCTACTCAGTGGCACTTTTGGTGACATGATCTTGAGGAGTCTGCAGCCAGGCGCTCCCTGCTGATGTTAGCATGATGTGGGGGATGGGGATGACTAATATGACGACATCACTGTGCGCCCAGGAGTTCATGCGGGCGCTGCAGTGCTTTATGTACGAGTTCTGGGACCTGGAGACCAAGCCGCTGGATACACTCATAGCCGACAAGGGCGCGACCGAGGGCCTCATAGGCGGCTGGTGCGTGCTGCTGCCAGAGCAGAGCCGCATCTGCCATGTGCGAAGGTGAGAGTCTACATCAGCTGAGAAGCTTCCAAATTCATACGTTTGCACCGGCGCTGAGCATACAGGCCTTGTGGTTGTCAAAAGTGCTCTCCACTTGTGCTTGGGGACGGTGGGTATGGCTTTGTGTTGTGTTAAGTTGGAACCATGCATCAGCTATTGGAGACACCTTCAATAAGGTCTGTTAGGTCCAGGGGGCTGTGAGATGTTGAGGATTCACTCCATGCATACGTGGCGATCTCTTTAAGGCTTCCTGACTCCCTTTTGGGCCCCAGGGAGTCATGAAGGCTGCCCCATGCATGCATGGAGAATGTTTCAAGGCCGGGCTCCCACATGCTTGAACGCTAAGATTATTATGTATGACAAGCGTATGGTGCATACAAGACAGTGCGAGTGGCAAGTAGGGAGAATAAGCTGCCGTGCAATTCACGTCCTCTCTACATAAAAGCGGAAAACAACGAAGACCATGTGCTGCGATTGAGCGCTGCCTGTGCCTTTGTCCTCCGCAGTAACATGGGGGACTGGTTGGTGACCAACCTGCTGCCGCGCTTTGCACGGCTCGGCGCTCTGCCGAGCGACATAATGATCCTGAACTTCGCTGTCTGGATCAACAAGGCCGAGGAGCTGGCCGCCAATGTGATGATGTGGGCCGAGTACTACCAGCGCTTCAGGGACTCGCTGCCCTTCACCATCTGGCGGGATGCCTCCATACAGCACTTTGACACGCCCACGGGTGCGCTACCTCACAGGCTCAAGGCTATGTTGAAGGTCTCAGACGGCTTGTAGTAGGATGCTCTTCGTTCCTAGTTTCCCATCCCAGGGGATGTATTGTCCCAGTGTCATAATGGCTGTGACACCGACAGATGCCATGGTGTCTAGAAGTGCGCAAAGCAGCGGCAGGGCTCAAGATTCGACAGGAGGTCACTTATGATGCGGCTCTGCTGATGTTGAAGGCGCAAGAGGGGATGGCAGCATGCTCAAGCCTGCCAATTCTGTTGCCAGTGGCACAGCCCATTTAGTGACCGATGTTGCTGATCGTCTCTGGCATCTTTGCTGCGCTGGTGCCACGCTGTCATTCCAAAGGATGAGGGTCTGAACATGTGAGACAAGACTCCGCATGCTTGTTATCTGTACATGAGGCTGGCATGATGAAATCGCATGGCATCTCTTTACCCGGTGGCATCGGCTGTGCAGGGGACTACAAGTGTGATGGCTGCGTGGATGCCAAGCCTAGGGCGGATGACACTGGCTTCAACTGCAAGGCCATGGATTTGGTGACGCTGAATCCTGCCAATGAGCTGGAGACCACCGATCCAGCCATGCAGGTGCAGCACAGCTTCCCACTGCTTTTGATATGGAATCTGTGCCAAAAACTGGAGAAATCTAGAAAGCTTTACAGAAGCACATCAGCTTGCACAGGAAATTGCGTGCAGGCATATTAGTCAGCGCATGAAGCTGGGTGCAGACTCCTGTTCATTGCACCATGTCTCTTGAAGAAGCAAGATATTGGCTGTGCTTAGGGATTGTGCCATTGCCCAGTGCTGCACATGTTTCAGCAGCGGTTAGGATCTTCACAAATCTGCCTGTACAGACCTGTCTCTGAAGAAGTAAGAGATTGTCTTGGGGGATTGTGCCTTGCTGAGTTGTACGCGGTTCAGCAGCGGTTAGGATCTCCTCAAATCTGCCTGTACAGACCTGCCTACATTGCCAATTCCTTGAATGAGTACTGAGTCGAAGCTGGCACCTCAGGATCCAGCGCTATCAGATCGAGGCGAGGCACTTTGGTTGTATCCCTAAGCAGGCAGATGGAAATTTTAAGCTCAATTGAACTCAGTGAATGTGCAGGTAATTTTGGAGGGTGGCTGGCGCAACAGGGTGACGTTGCCTGTGATGGAGAAACTGGGCATTCCCATTGTGCACACTTGGAACCTCAGTGTGCCCCTCTGGCAGTACCACCACAGCTTCCAGGTCAGCTTCCCCCCATTCCTTGATACTGTTCCTTTGAAATCCTTTCATCACCCCGGGAGTCATGCAGACTTGCATCCTCTGCCGCAATCTGAGTATCTGCTGGCTGCTGCATCAGTTCCACTTGCTGCCCAGTACAATCTGGTTCCCCTGCAAGTCTTCTTATTGCCAGAATCGCGGCACTTTTTTGGTGAATCACCGCAGCCTCAGGCTCTTGTCACAGATAATTCGCTCGCCTGGTGCGCTCAGCTTCCATGCTGACTGCTGCACCTGTCAATCGCTGTTCTTTTGGCCTGAAGTTCACATGCGCTCTTTGCCGGGATCATCACAGGTTGGCGAGGCAATAGTGAACATATTTTGGAGGGTTGCTGCTGGGGCCTTGTAATGAAACCTGCAGCCTGACCAAGACTTCGCTGGGTAATTCACAGGAGAAGGATGACTGTACGCACTGGTGCCATCCGAGCGGCTACCAGGTCTGGATTGCGCAGACGCACCAGACGCTGCGCAAGCACCGCTCGGCCATCCCGCCTCCCGGCAACTGGCCGCCGCAGCCCGGCGGCTCATAATCGCTGGAGAAAACACCCCAAAAGAGAAGGGAGATGGCCCGTCCCGGGGAGCACTTTTTTGAAGGGAGAAAGACGGAGGCGGGTGGAAGGGAGTAGAGAGATTCTGTGCAGAGAGAACGGAAGTACCCATGTTGGACATGTCATGTGTGCACCTCAGGTGTGGCTCATGTCAAGGGAAAATGGACGAGTTGTTAGGCATGCTTGGGAAGGTTGCAAGCGCGAAGTGAGGAAATTGCTTTCGGTTGTGGAGTTGCAATATCCCGTGGTGAAGAACCTGGCCAATTTGTGGAGGATTTCACCACAACCAATGGACGAATTTCTATCCCCCCACATAATTGGTATAGCGTCTTTCATAGGAAGATTGACCCACTGCTGCATATGACGTGGAGACTGGCCACGCAGAGTGCAAGCAATTCTGAGTCAGTGTCGGGGGTTCGATACCCCCGGCCGAGGGTGCAAAAGGAAGTTTTCATGTTTTTCCTGAAGTTACTGTTTCCTACAGAAAGAGATGTGCTGTATCCAGGCTACATTTAGACTTGTGCACAAGTCTAAATGTAGGAGTTCAGCTTCCCTTGTGAGACTATCCGGATTCTTTTGCTTTTGGGAGCGGTGCTGGCAGCGGCAGTGTCAGCGCAATCAGTAATGTTAGTGATAAATCTTCGCATTGTTCGACTCCCAGGAGATTGGATGAAAGAAACGGACTGGGTTCTACAAGCGTCCTCAGGAACAAAGATAAATAAAAGTGCAAAATGTCACCACCACCTTGAAGTCACTTTCATCACGTGAAGTGCACTGTGCACCGGTCAGGAGCTTCTTTCAAGAAGCAATCAGAAGATCATCCATGATGGTGCACATACAAACTGCCACAACCCCCTTGTGCATTCTTGCATGTCGTGCAATAGATTATTGCCCTAAGGGTGGGTATTATTTCTCCACCCAAAATAACTACATTCCCCACCCAGAATCCCCAGGACTGCTTGTTGGGCATCGAGATACCTGGGGGAAATTTCCCACCCTTAGTGTGAACGCACCCTTAAGGGCCCTTGGACTCCCTTGCAATTTTGGGCCGCCCTCGTGGGACGTTCGGTACTGTAATAACATACTGGCATTCCACGTGGCACTAAACCTCAAAGGCCCCCCAGTCTTACCTGGACAGTCTTATCTTTCAAGGGAAAATACATCTGGATGCTCTCAATTACCTTCTTGTGGGATGAAGGGACGTCTGTGCCGTGGCATACTGCAGGACTGATCAGGAATAGAGGGGCAGAGTTTTGTGCAAGGACATGCCCGCTCAGAAGTCTGATAAACCTGTAGGTAAAATGGAAAGCAAAATCGCTCAATACAGATAGCTTGTGATGAAGGGATTTTAATTTGTCTCGAGCTGTCCAGGGAAGACCGTTTACATACTTGGAGATGCTCCTTTGAGTGACCCCACAGGCCAGCTCTGCAAGACTATGGATATCCACTCCTGCTATCACAATATAGCACAACACAGCTGTGACAACGATGTCTGCAAGCATGCAGTGTCGATGTGTTATTTTGACTCCCACCCAAAATCAAGGCAGGGCCTTGAAGCATCCAGAGAGGATCCCCTGTGCACAGCCTAGAATACAAGATAATCAACAATAGGACCCCTAAAACCAGCAGCCTGCAAATTTTCACAGGGATACATGAAGAAGCAAACGTTCATTTTGGGCGATTCTCTTTGCTGGGCATTTCAGCCAGCTCCCCAGCCATATATACAACCACACCTCTTGCTGCACGCGTTTGCATGCATGCAATGCTGAAATTTTGGCCAGCTCAGCGGACCCACTCCACCGGGGTATCGGCACAAAGCCACTTTCCCTGAGCGCCAGCTCTTCTTGTAGCACAGCTACTTTCAAGCCCTCTGAAGAAGCTGCTCCTGCAGCCCAGCAGAAGCACACAAGCGGCTTTCCGGGAACATTCCTAGCAATCTTGGAGGCCAAAGGCCATTTGCTGGCAGGCCCACAGAATAATTTTCCCGGCCTTAGGAGGGCTGCAAAGGCTTCCGCAATCACTCACCCTGGCGGGGCCCCTATACAGACCCAAGGCATGCATTCCCATAAATTAAAGGGCCTAGGCGTCTGCAGGAGCCGGCAAGCGGCATACATCACTGCTTGCTCAGGAGAGCCCAGCTGGCAGTGACCGCACTGCATAGTCGCTGGAGCGTACATGCGCAACTTTACACCTCAAGAGCTTTTGCTGCACAGGCCCTCACACAGACCCCTAGGAGCAAATTCCCTTGCATCAGAGAGCCCATGGGTCTATACGAGGCACCGAGCAGGGGCCTTGCACACATCCAAATCCCCTACCTTATAGAGCCAGGTAAGTCTGTAAGAGCCGCCAAGCACCCCGCGTCACGTGTGCCGTCACTTGTGCCTGCGCGCTCGGCTGCAACCCCTGCAGGTGTTCCTGCAGCCCCCACGCCCCTCGATTATAAAGTCCCGGGGGTCTCCAAGGGTCTGCAGAGTGGCGCGCATCACTTGTGGGGGCGCGCGTGGTCGCACACTTCGCAGGTGTTGCGCCGCGAGTCCTGGTTCACATAGGTGCAGGCCGTGCAATGCCAGAATTCCCAGCCCTCTCCATCGCTGCCCCCTTCCGGAGCCGCCGCTGCGCCGCTGCCGGACGCGCCTGCTCAGGAATTCCAGAAAAGTTGTCAACTCCCTGTAGAGGGCGCAATGTGAGGCTCTGATGACCAGCAGAATGAGAGGGGGTATCGGAGCCGACGGTGTGCGCGATGTGACAACGTGAGGCTGTGCTATTCACCTGAGGCTGCGCCGGGGCGGGTGCAAGGGCGTTTTTGTCAGGTATACAAATGTTAATGTGTGCGCTGCTGGTTGAGTGCCAGAACACTCTGATGCTAGCGCGCAGGGGCCACGGGGAGACACCATTGTAAGCATTCTCTCCGCCTGTTTTGGGATTCCCAATCTCTTAAGTACAGCAGAATAGAGTAGAATAGAGCAGTGCGCACCCTTGGAGGATGCGCCGCGGGCCTTCTTGGAGGGCCGGAAGGCCTTCTTCTTGGCGGCGGCGGAGGGTGCGGGGGGAGAGGGACCTTCGGCGTCGTCTGTGTCCATGTCACCGCCGTACGCATGCAGCATCTGCTCCAGCCCCTTCTCCAGCTCCTGGGAGCAGGCGTGACAAGCAGGGTTGTCAAGGAGCTTTTTTCATGATCACGTGTCTCCAATCAGGGCCCAAGCATCTATTGATGCACACCTACCGGATTTGTGCCCATGGCAAGGGAACAAAGGTCTATGTAGCCATTGGCGCGCTGTAAGTACAGTCGGAGCATTGATACAGAGAAAAGGGCTCCTTTCAAAACTAGATCATGGCAGTCACGGCGCTGGTGTCTACTGTTAGAGCAGCGGTGTCGACAGAAGGCTGTTGAATTTTTCAGAGCATTGTCAAATTAATCTGCAAGTCTGTAATGACAGGCAAACTAGCGGGCGCTGATGAATCTTCAGCTAGAGAGATAGGTAAGTGAACGCAGCCCCCTCATATGCCAGGGAAGCAAGTTGACATGCTGCTCTCAACCACCAGTGGTACTCGAAGACGTCACACTGTGGGTCAATCCCTATGTTCAGCGACCTTTGCCCCACGCTGGGACGGTTTCCCAGCACAGCTGCTGGCTACAAAGAACGTGTGCTGAATCTTCAGCGCCAGATGTTGGATGACACCACCCATGCGCACGAGCAAAGAATTGACCGGTTAGCACTGTCGCACCTAGCATGAGCTTGTCGCTTCTTCATCAAGCACACACAGTGCGGCCCACTGTGCTGGGCAAAGTAGTCCATTCGGGTCCATGGGACCGAAAGGCTACATGGCATATCCTAAGCCATAACCCCTGAACCATAACCCCTAAATTTAGAGGGCCGTCTTAAATGGGGCAGCAGGAAGCGCCCCCCACCTGCACGAGTTTGTTGAAGTGGTTGCGCGTGACGTCGGTGAGTCCGATGAGCGTCTCGCGGAACTTGCCCCAGCTCTCTGCAGCGGCGCTGCCTTCCAGGAACTGGATCACCTGCTTCTCCGCCATCCCATGCAGCTTCTCCAGGAAGTACTCCGCCTGGCCCTGCACACGCGAGCACGACAGCTCCCATGGTCAGAAGGGAATGCATCATGCGCAATCCTCTCGCCTTTAGCAGCCAGCCAAATGACACCAATGTGCAATCACAGGGCTTTGAATTTTAGCATGGAATCCCCTAGAATTGCACCATTTTGTCCCTCTAGGGAGCCTTCTACAGATGTAAAGAGTCCCATACCACCAGGCCCTGAGGGGGTTGAAAGAAAGGGTGGCTGCAAGCCAGCAACATCTGGGATGCAGTGATCAGCAAACATATTTTTTCAATGCTGTGGGCTCAGTGGAGCGTCCAATTTTCAGTCAAGGCTGTGCTGATGACACGTTCTGGGAGGACGCCAATCCGGGATTAGCAAGAGTAACCCTGGGGTAGAAGACCCGCAGCCTTTGGCGGCAATTGCGGTGCTTCTTGAGACGGCAGGACCGTGACTGCTTGCTGCAAGCAGTCGCTGCCCACGGCCTCAGAAAGACCACAAAAGACGGCCAAGGCAGCGAGACTTGGACGCTCTGCATGAAAAAGAGTCACACCGCGTGCCTTCAAGCGCTACCCACCCAGGTACTGAGCGTGACTTCTACTTGTTCCTGCTAGTGGTGACACTGTGGCACTGTAACAGTCCTACTCGGCGCCTGAAGCTGCACCTTTCGAGGGGCATCTAGCTTTCATTCTCTGGATATCTCCACAACATACAAAGCAGCATTGAGATCTGTTGCAGTTGCGCGCACCTGATTGAACTCAAAGAACTCCTGCTGCTGCTTGAGGGTGTCTGCGGAGATGGCAGCGCCGTTGGAGCCGAGCGCCTGCTCGCCGAAGCGGTAGTAGCCGAACGCGTAGGTCCACTTCAGGATGCGCCGGCAGTCCACCACCTGCACAGTGAAAGCAAGATTCAAAGCTTGCAAACAGCAGAAAATACGAGGATTTGAAAACTCCTCGCAAACAGCAAGAAGTCTGTAATTTCGAGAACTCCTCTCCAGAGATTGGCATGACCAACCACATGCTAGCTGAAGTATAACATCATGCATGCAAGAGCTGGTGTAATGATGGAGTGGTCTTAGGCACCAGGACCTTTAAGCAAGCAGAATTGGCACGCAATCTAACGCCTACACGATGTGCGCAGGAGAAAAAGGTGATGCAGGTTTATAAATTCCTGGCACCCTGTAGAATCAACGGTGACCAGTACGTAAGTGTGCATGAAGCACAAAGATCCGAGCAGCCTCAGCAGGCCTTAGGGCGACAGAAGACAACTCAGGGCAGTTGCCAGGAGGGTGGCGCCCACCTGCGCCCAGGCGTCGGGCAGGAACTTGAGCTGGCTGGTGGGAGTGGCGGTCAGCTCGGAGAGGCCCTCCAGCTTCTGCTCGATCACGTTGGCCATCGCTTTGAGGGCCGAAATGCGCGCGCGGTCGTTCTCGGCCCAGCGCTGGTAGTAGTGCATGTAGCGCTCGAGCGCGTTCTTCGCGTGCTCCCGCTTCAGCGCCTCCTCGTCGTAGTCACCCTTCTTCTTCGCCACCTCGTATCTGCATTTGAAGTTAAAATCTCAGTGTGTGGGTTGAAGATTTACTGTAGAGAGGGTGCACAGGCTTGCTTCATGCACATTTACAGCGTTATGATTTCCAGGGTGGCTTGACGAGGGCCCAAAGGTTGTTTTATTGACCTTCCTGACTTATAAGTGATGCGCAAGAGCATGCACCAAGCTGCAGACATGACAGGTTGACAAGGCTGGCAGGCAAGCTTACCACCGCATTCGGTGTCCTACAAGCAGAGGCAGTGGAAGAAGGAGAATCTCATCCTATTTGGCCGCAGTATGTGGCGCTTCAAGCTGCAACATCTCGGTTCACAGGACAAGGCATGCCATATCTGAGATCACTAGCCGTTGCCCATAACAATCACACGAAGCATCGCCTCCAAGAGAATGCACCATATTGTCGGACAACAAGAGCAGAGCGCGCGCCTGTTGCAGGCGTAGAATCCGCCGGTGCGCTCGCCGTGCTCGGCCCAGGAGCCCTGGCAGAGCCAGCAGAACTCGAAGCGGCACTGGCTGCATGTCATGTGCATGCAGCCCTGGTTCTTCTCGATGGGCCGCTTGCACTTGGGGCATTGCTTGGTGTGCGCAAGGATCCAATTTAGGTTCTCGCTCTCCGCGCTGTTCTTCAGGATCCACTTGCTCACTGTCTCGCAGTCCACCTGCATTGAGACAATGGCACTCTCGGAGTTTGAACATAAATCTAAGCATACATACCGTATCACATAGCTCTTCTACTTGGCGGACCAGAGGCCAAAAGAGCTCAATGCGCTAATTGAGAACACAAGCCATGCTTGCATTGCTCCATGCAATACCTGGCACGTAAAACAAGAACACAAACAAGTGGACGCCCTGTCAGCTGCCTCCACAGAAAGCTCCCCGCACTTTTGGTAGGACACAGATTCCACCTGTCCTCACCTTCATCTCTAGGATATGGGGAACAGCGTGTGGCATGACTTCAGGGACACCTTATGAAGGGAACTTTGATGTCGGAAAGCAGAAGGGGAAAAGGGCGGCTCACCGGGCGGTGGGCCTCCTCCTTGCACTGAAAGCAGAAGGTAGCGCCGCATGAGCAGGCAATGTCCATGGGCTCCGTGCCCACCTCCACCCGCGACTCCACCGCATGCTCGCACCCGGGCGACGGGCACCTGCCATCACAAACACAATATGACTGGCAACGATGGTGAGCGCTTGCACTCTATTGAGAATGACATTTTTGCCTAGACGGCAATACATGTGAGGCTTTGTACTCCTCCAAAGGTGGTCGGCCCCAGGACAGACACATGATGGGCAAGATTCGTACGACTGTACATCACCAAATTGCACTGGACCAGGTCCTCGCTATATATCAAATGCAGTCTTAAAGCAACATTAATGCAGTATAGGTCTCATCCCAAGAGCAGAGATGACACACAACCACGTGCTGTGAGAACCATGTAACTCGTGTTTGGGTTGTTTATTTGCCCTCACCTGAGAATGACAAAACCTGGTCTAAACGGCAACGAACCTCACACCTTAAAAAGTCCTCAAAAGCAGGACCGTTGATATGAGGAGAACGTCATGGAGCGTAGTTCTCACCAGGTGAGCTGCGCGTTGTCTTCGACGAAGCTGCGCATGGCGTACGTGTCGTAGCGCCGCGCGTCCGACTCGCTCACCACCTCCTTCACCACCGCCGCCGGCACCTGCACGGCAGCCGCCACCGGGCATCAGACATGTGGCGTTCTCTTTGTTACACAGAACTGAAGGAGTGCAAAATGGTTTCTAGGCCACAACAGAGACCTGCCAACATTATAGGCACCTGTCCAAAATGCAACAGCATTCCATGCACACGGCCTTGCCGCGCCGTGCCGTGCCGTGTCCCCAGCCATCCTCTACCATTCACCAGCGGCAAATAGGCGATGCTTTGCTATCCGAGAGATTTAAGGCACATATGGGTCATCCCTTTCAAGAATACACAATACAGGGCTATGTGTGCAGATGCAACAGGACCACATGCGCATCTCCGCATTGGCTAACAGATATTTTTTTAGCGCAAGCACATTTCTGTCTCTTTCCATGGTGGCTACGCAGCTCTCAATCCTTCATTGGGCCTCTATGTCTTCGACTAACACAAGGATTGGCAAATGGCCTGGAGCTGATCATCTTTATGTAGTATATTTACATGTATATATGACCCTTAAAGGCTGGGCTCTAGGGAGGAGAAGGGCTTCACCGCGGCTGGGCAGTCTGGCAGCGGGCATCGCAGGCTCAGCACAGAGGGCCCGCTGCCGATGGCCGTGCTGATGTAGCCCCGCCAGCAGGGTTTACAGAAGAAATGCTTGCAGCGGGCTGCGCGCATGTGCTTCAGGTCGAACTCGTCAAAACAGATCCGGCATGTCGCCTGCACAGCAGTAGTAATTTCAATATATTCATGTTGTCAAGATGGGAGAATAAGGAGCTGCCAGTTTGATTGATTTGCTTAGTGGGGCATTAAGAGTATTAGAGTCCATTATTAAGTACTGCATAGCAGTGTCCCAACAGGATGGCAGAGTCTAGAAGGCACCTTGCCGGAAGTGGATGCTTGTGGGGCCTCCTCTATCAAGCCTACTTTCCTTCTGACCGATTCTTCATCCGCGAACCACTCTTCGTTCACCCTGTTGGCGTCCCTACGAAACACGATAGAGAATGGTCAGTCCCTTAGTCTTTCCAAAGGAAGCCACAATCAGGAACATATGCAAACTTCAGCAAATGATCTGCCGCATAAGAGCAATTGCGCAGACACAAGTGCATCATCAATGATGTTTGTAGAAGGATTCAGCAAGACTGATAGAGCCCCGTGAGCTCACCACTTGAATTGTCTCAAAACTCGCACAACCTCGCCATCGCTTATGGACAGTACCCCTGCCACTGCATTGACTGCGTCTTGCTGCCGTGCTCTCAACTGCTCCTCATTAAAAACGACGTACGGCACCTGCACGTCGATGAGAAAACCGACTTGCTTACCACACTCGATGTGCCTCGCAAAGTGCAACAATTTAGTAGCTTATCGTTCCAGCATGACACTATATGTGTAATCCACAATCGAAGGAACATCACCTTCTTTGCATGCGTCTCCATCTCAGCCTGAGAGTCGAAGTCAAAGTCTTCGTCCTCTGACCCCATGGCTCCATAGGAGTCCTCGGCGCTGCTATAGGCGTAGTCACTATCCATCCCGTACAATCTGGGACGATCTGACACGCCCACAGGCACAAGCAGCCCTACCTTTGCCAAAATTTATTCGCCTGACCGGTACACAGGGGAAACGAAAGGGACAACCTGATTGCAACAAAGGCCCTCCGGCGCTCTAGCTCGGCGAGCAACTTCTGACTATTTAGATGGAGGCACAAGGGCGTTCCTGGCTATGGCATATTATGCAGTGCACTATTACGAGCTTTGCCACCATCCAGATTGCCTGCACACAACTGAAGTCTCCTGACAGAGTCGCCTGTTCTGGCAACAGTGCCACGCTGGCAAAATTGGCACATGACGCATTCACGTGCAAAATCAGAGCGAAATATATCACGGAGAAGTCTTTCGCGTCGTCGTGCCCCCTTGCATCTCGTCCGCGCTTACGCCCCCATGCTAACGACATTTATTGTGTGCTAAGGAAGTATCCGCGAAGCAGTCGAGCAAATGCTGCCTCTCTTATTTGGGCAAATTTGAGGGTTGGCAGTGGGGATTGGCGGTGCCGCAGCCACAGCATTTCCTCACCCTCTTGTACATGGACGTCCCCTTTATTGGCGTGGCCGCCATTTCTTTTTGTCTTCCCGGCTTCTGGCTCTGTCTGGGTGCCCTGTGCACCGCGTTGGCTCACCTGCATTTTGTGCATCTTCACTCGTTGTGGTGTGCCCCTCGCCGCTCCCATTGTTCTTTAACTTGTTATTTTGCACTCCTCATCTTGCTTCTGGACTGTTAGAAGGACGGACGATCCTCCTTCGAAAGTATTAAGTGTGGAAGCCAGGAACGTGTCACGTGTCTGTTAGAGAGTGCCAAGGAAAGAACGCTGGTGCAAAGGGTGCATCTCTACCCAGACATTTCTTAAATCTGCCCCTGCGTCTACAGGGTGGTAGAGGTTGCATTCGTCACAGGCCTCATCCTCTGCTTTAGTGGCATTCTTGGGGCTTTTGGAGCAACCCGTCGGTGCTTGTGGCCAATCTCAGTGGTAAGAACGTCTGCATTGTTGAACTGATGTACTCTATTGCTGCTGTGAGGGTTCTCTTGTGTGTTTTTGGTGTCACTGCCGCCCAATCTTGGTAACAAAAGTCTGTCTTGGTTGTGACGCAGTTTGTTGGAACTGCCTTTGCTGTAATTTCTTTGGAGGCGGCTACGGGAGTTGTCTTCCTCTGCCAATGGTGAGTGACCTTCAGCTGCAATCAGTGTGGGCATATCTGAGTCACAACGTCCTCATACTCTTTCTAGATTATGGGTTGCACTGTCACATTGAAACGCGGAACGCGGCTGGTCATGCACGTGCGATGTTGGCCTTCAGATGGAAATTTTCTTTGTTGACCAACTCAGCTCCGTGTAATTGATGCCTCAATCTGGCCAATTGAGCTTCATGCGATGATGGATGCTGACAACAGAACTGGCACGCAGGAATCTTGTGGAAGAGACAGCGAAAGAACATGATCAGACAGGCGCTCTGCTGCTGGTGCTGCGCTGTATTGAAGCCCACCCCATCATATTTTCCTGGCTTGTAGGCAGCTTCTTCATCCTGCAGGCAAGCCCTTTTTTCTACTCAAGACACTAAAACTCTGATCAGCACCTGGTCCTCCTGAAGAATGCCTGCGCATGCAAGCAGTTCCGTGTTCATTGCATGCAGCCTTATTTTTTGTGCAATCCCCAGTGAAACTGCCCTGCACTTGTGTGACTAGACGGTTGAGTAGCGCCACTCTCCTGTCAGATGGATGGATGCATCTGAGCACTTTGTGCCTGCACTGCAGGTTGCAACGCTGTTTTTGGCAGCGCACCATGCATTCAACATTGCCATGGACACAGAGGAGCCTGATGAGGAATCAGGGTGAGTCACTCTCTGTTGGCTCTGCGTGTCACCAACTCACATTACAATTTGAAAGTTGATCACTTTGATTGTATTTTTTTGGGGGGGTGGAGGGAACACCACTTTCCTTCACACCTGACATACACCCAGCTCCTCTCAACAATTGCAAGACATTGTCAAGGCTAACTCTGCACTAGTCGGCAGTCTGGCCGCTGCCACTTGGAGCCTGTCTTCTTCTATGACCATTCCTTTGTCTGAGATCTGTTGTGAGTCTGCTGGGACCTGCCGGCATGCATGGCACCCAAGTAGCACAAAACCTTGAGCAGATGCTCAAATTCTAAAATATAATTGTATTGCACGGAAGTACATGATCTGATAGAATGTGGTTTGATTCTCTGTGCAGCTTGGAAGAGGGGGATCGTTGTGGAGACAAGGCACCATTGCTGCTGGCATACGAGCAGGCGTATCTCCCCAAGCCCTCAAAGCCCTCCAGCCAGAACCCTGAAGGGGAGCAGCATTTTGTGTTCCCCCCGGCCCGCCACAAACAGGACCCCATTAAGGCCCGCTACAGCGTCCCAGAGTGGCGCGATGTGCTGCTGACTGCTGCGCTGCTGTGGCTTGCTGCCATCGGGCTCGTCCTGATCATTGCCATGGTCAAAGTGGACATGTATCAGGTGTGCTCCCACGTTCTTATTGATACCTCTGTCTCCAGATGAACCTGATATTTGTTAGGTGACGGGAAAGACAGGGGTGCGAAGACAAGCCTGGCTCAGCCCATGGGGCTTCTCTCAACATTTGAGTGGTCCTGTGTATTCGTATGGACCCGTCTGGGCATTCTTATCTATCTTTTGCATCAATTTTGCCAGGATGAAGCTGCCTGGTGGGCCTTATCGCATCACCAGAGATGCGTGTGGATTACATAGATGCGATACGATGATCACCTTTGAGAGCAGCTCTCAAAGCTTGCATGAAGATGGCGCTGCATTTGAATGAGATGACAAAGATTACATGCATGATTTTCAGAAGGACATGCAGGAGTTCAGACCCTGTGCATGTCTGTGTGCAGGATCCTGGCCTGGGACATCACGCTTCCTCTGCTGAGGATGGCCCAAAGCATGCTGTGCAGCAAATAGACCCCACTGCACTGCCAGCTGCCCATGCCGCCCCCTCAGGGGCCAAGTCACTGGTGCTCTCTGCGCTGGACAGCTTGGGCCTTCACTCTGGCAGCAAGGACCATGCGCATGATCACCTTCCTGGAAAGCATGACATGGCTGCCAGCTCAGCAGATGATGATGATGATGATGATGAGAATGACAGCAATGATGACAGCGATGACAAAGAGGACAGCCATTATCATAACAGCAAGGCGGCAGGGAAGCACAGCAAAAAGGAGCAGAAGCGTGTCAAGCACAGGAAGGAGGGAAAAGAGGACAGCAAACCCCATGATCATGACCATGATGACAGCGAAGATGACAGTGAGGGAGATGAGAGTGAAGAGGAGGAGGAGAGGAATGAGAAGGGCAGCCGGGGCAAGGATGATGCCAAAGAAGATGCTGATGACGAGGAAGGGGAGGAAGATAGGGCTGATAATGCAGGGGAGCTGGGGAAGAAGCCCTGGAAGAAGCACCACCATCACAAGAAGCACAGGAAGCACCGCAAGCACTGCACAGAGGAGGATGAGCCCAGCTGCCAGGACGGCGCCCCCCGCTGGTGGGCCCCCGATTTCCCCATTTCCCCTTAACCTTATTATTTGCCTGCCACATTGTTTGCAATTGTCAACCAAAATTGTTGTCAAACCACTGCTTGCCAAAATGTTTCTGGTGTCCACACTTGTGCCATGGGCGGCTGCATTGCTTTGCAAGCAAGTCTTTGGAGGCGGGTATTGCTGTCAAGTATGGAGAAAAGTGCTTTGTGCTTCCCAGAACTGCGTGAGGATTGCTGGTGCCCTCCACTTTATGCCACTAGCGTGTGCAGTGCACTGCCACTGTTCGGTGATCCTTTGTGAAGCACTGTGAGAATATGGAGTGAAAAAGAGTTGTGTCTGCGCATGCAGGTTTGCGGGGGTGTTGGGTGTGGTGGGTATTCCCATGCTGGTGCTCAGCAGCGTGGCAGGTGCCGGCGTCTGGTGTGGCCTTGCTGCCGTTCTGCACTTGGTGCGTTGCAGCCTCTTATTCTCCTGTGAATGCTCGAAGATCATTCCTGCAAGATGCTGCTTCTCTTCAAAGCTGTCCAATAAATTGCCCCATCAATCATAATCTTAAGTATTGCCATATCACGAAGAAAATAATTCAATTTCAAATGAACACAATTCAAAAAAAAACTTAGTTGGTAGTTGTGCCTTGCTGCATGAGTGGGGGTTTTATTACTCACATGAAGTTTGCTGTACTGTGTGCAGTTTGCTGGAGCAAGCGCAGTCTTCCTGGCGGCTGAGGCCCTGCTGGTGCACATGTGCTTCGCACATGGGTGAGTACTCCACTGCCCTCCGTTTTGATCATCGCAAAGTATTCCTATCAGGGTGGACGTGGCAGGGCAGGTCAAATGTCTGCTGTCCAGCCTTGCATTTTTAAGAATCGCAACAAGCCCTGAAATGCAATACGTGTCTTGCGGATGTCTGATCCAGACGTGAAATCATCCCCTGCCATGGTATAGCTACAGAGCTGATGTAAGAGAGGAAGCGACTATTTTGGGGGCATATTGCCTGAATGGCTGAAACGAAGGAGCTTGCAATAGAGTCTGTGTTGCTCACCCACAGGCCAATCCTGGTGACAGCGGCGGAGTTTGACAACAGCAATGGGCTGCAGCACACGCTGGACTTTGCGTCAGAGCACAGCTTTGCGACGCCGCTGTTAGTCATTGCCTTGCTGGCGTGCCAGGCTGGCGCCATGGTGGCGGCCGCCAACTTTGGCACGCCCATCCCTGTGAAGACTCGCGTCATCACTGCCAGCACCCAGCTCAGGTGCCTCGTCCTGCTCTGCTCCCGGCTCTGTCCCGGCAATTTTGTATGATTTGTTCCCATAGCAAGACAGTTCTCAAGGTTGGCAGACCTGTGCCCTGTCAGTAAATGGGTGATTGCTGACCCGAACATCTGTGTTAGTGCTGAAAAGCCTGGTAATGAACCATTTGTACCGAGATTTGATTGACACTGCGGTATGCTTCATTTTTGGTCAGTCAAATGAAGGGTCGGTGGTCAACTTGGTTTACTACTCTGACATTGTTTACATGACCAAAGGTTGACGGGGCTTGGTGGCCGTGGGTGTCACAGGCAGAAGGTGGAGGAGATGCAGCTGCCTCAAAAGAGTGCCGTCCTGTACCGGCATGCGCGCGCAAAATCTGCCGTGGCCGCCGAGTCCCTTCGCGGCGCCGCCGGCCGGGCCGCCGAGCGGGCGGCAGGCGCGGTGGAGCGCGCCGGCTTCCCGGCGGCTGCCGCGCGCATTGCCAGCAGCTTCCCGGCAGCTTCGTCCCGGCCGGGCAGCGCCGAGACGGCCCACCCTTACTCGCTGGTGGCTTCCGCGGCCGAGGAAGCTGCTGCCTCGAACGGGGAAGCTTCTGTCAAGGACGATGCCAGCACCGGCAGTGACAGCAAGGATCCCTGGGCCACCCTTCGCAGAGCACTCGTTCCAGAGAGCTCAGCTGGCAGCCAGCGCCCCGTGCGCTGGTCTGAGGAGGACTGAATGGCCTCAAAAACACACGCACGACTGTCCGTTCCACGGACGGTGCCCTCGCGCCAAGACTGAAGTCTGTTCCATCCAGGGACTCTGCGGTCTGCAGAGTATTTGGCAGGGCGTTTTGCCTGGCATGCTGCTACTTAAAGCTGCAGTGAGGAGGATGGGCTGTGGAAGGGCGTCAGTGATGGTCTCAAGAGGCATGAGCTGCTTTCTCATCACAGCCTTGTGTCAGCTGCAATGTGAGGACAAGATAGCGCCAATCAAATCTTCGCAAGCAGTGTGTCTCAGGAAATGACAGGGTTCTCTGTGCATTGCATTCTGACAGACGGGTCAGAGCATTTGGACAGTCGGCTGCTGATGGATCAAAGCAGGGAAAAGGTGATGTACTTAAGAGACGGTCTGAGGCCTGCGAGTGACGTTGTTAGCATCATGGGCCTCTTTGGGCATGCTCTGCACAGAATGATGCAAGGCACACTGCATTTCAAACCAGTGAACGGACTTCCATTGCATTAGCATAGCAGGGCAATGGAATGCATTAGGTGATCTTTGCTTGCCATGTCTTAGTGCAGAGGAGAGTGCAGCTCCCTTTGCATGTGCAACCTTCTGTTAAGAGTTGCATCCAAGAAGCCTGGTAGACAGATTACAAGGACGCCCTGTGCTGCATCAAATTTGAAGTTCATGATCCGAATCTGTTGGGATATGATGGAAAAAAATGGTGGTTGCATGCTTTTGAGCTTGTGTGTTAGCTTGGTTTGCAGCATGGGGCTTTGGATTTGTGCTCGGAAGTCAAGTTGTCTTTGCTGAGCGATGTATGAGACGTATTATTTAGTAAGGAGCCAATGATGGTTGCATGAGTGCCATGTGTTGTGCCTTTCAGCTGAGAGGCTCACTGAATTGAGGTGGTTCATTGCATTTGGCAGCATTATTGCAGCCTGCTTTGTGTGGTATTTGGATAGTTGCATGCGCATGCTCAATGCGTCCAGTCAGGGTGCATCATTTTGGGAGAATGTGTTCTTTTGGCCCTTGTGGTCGTATTGCTCTGTGTAGGGAAAGGCCCTTTGGGGAACTGATGTCTGTCTCAGAGGGAATATAAGGCCTCGGCCAAAGAGGAGAAACAAGTGCGTTTGTTGAAGTCAACCAAGTTTGCCGTTGGTTTGGGTGCAAGGAGTTGAGATTAGGGGATCCCCTATCGATATATATATTCCGGAATTGCCCAAGATAATCTGTGTGATCCTGCCAGGTCACTTTCAGTACTTTAGCATGGCACTCGTATTGCATCTGCGGCAGGTGCATTTCTAGGTCTCTCTTGTCTCCGCATGGTATGGCCTGTGGGTGCATGCCAAGAATGCAGTCGTTGATGACGTTCTTTGTTCTTATTCTTCAATGTTAAGATTGAGTGCTAGCACTCGATGCCAGCGCTGGCATTGTGTGCGTGATGTTGCTGCGCTGCCTTCAGTTCTGCATGTACATTATGAGCTCCAAGCGGGATTGCAGCGCTGGCGTTGTGCATGCAATGCATGCCGTGCATGCTTAAGCTTGTTTCAATCTTGTTTCAATCGTGTAAATATCATTTCTGCAAACTGTCTTCTGGTGCATTAATGTTTGAATATTCCCTGAGGCACACGCCCTGCGACCCTTTTCATCTTTCCTGCTGGTACCAGCACCATCAATCAGCACAAGGTAATCGTTGACTTCTTTACAGAAGAGCTGTCTTCAGTTGACTTTGAGAGGGTGCCAAATATGGACACAAGTTGGGCAAAATGTACCTTGGACGGCATCCACTTGTCTGTAATAAGTAAGCATCTATTTCATATGCGTCACCATTGAGTCACCATTTACCCCGCTTGCATGTTCTATCTATACTAGACATATTCTATGTGTCGTCTGGGGCATCTGTTACCGGGAGCAGCCGCTCAGTCTCCTCTGAGCCGCTCCCTTCCTCCTCAGCCACCCTCGCAGCAATCCTTAAAGACTCCATTTCCCAATCGAGCCGCCCCAGAAAGACCCCCATTGCAGTGCAGCCCAGGGCAGAGGCCACCAGCAGAGCCAGCCAAAATCCCTGCACACCTAGGCCTGCCCTGAATCCCAGTAAAACTGCCAGTGGAATTCCCACACACCAGTAGCACATAAAGGCAAATGATGCTCCCACTAGCTGCCTCCCTAGCGCTGTCACTGCACCTGCGCGTGCAGCACATCAAAATCGCTAAGACATTGCATCTTACCATGTCTTCTCACCTGAACAAGCTTCCTTAAGCTGCAGAGTGACCCACAAAGTTGGGTAGCTGGCTCGCTCGCGGGTCCGAGGGATATCGGTGTGTGAAGAAGAGAGATCATGAAGAGATTTTCCATTACATGAGAGGCAGTGGCAATGCAGTCAGGCGGCACACAGGGGACTACAGCGAGCAAAGAGGGCAGTTTATGCTTGTCCACCACTCTGCTGGTGCAAAGTTACCTTGCACTTGAGAAATCAGGGCAAGAGCTAGTATGAAGAAGACACACCTCTGAAGATGGACATGAGCCCATCGAAGATCGATGACACCGACAGGATGACAAGCACGCTGCTGGCCAGCGCCACAATTTTGCTGTCCTTGGTGAAAATGCGCGGCCACACAGAGCGGCCAGCAAACACAGCAGAAGCTGTGACTAGGACAGTCCCTGTGCCCATTCCTAGTGCTGCTCTCAGGGAGAGCTGCGCTGCTTTATAGTTCCCGGCCCCCATGTGATTTGACATGATTGTCTCCAATGCACCTGCAAAGCATCAGCAAGCACACTGACTCCTGTTCAAAACTTTCAAAGTACTAAAGATCTCACTTTGTACAGTGCCGTTGATAGTATGCAAGGCATGCAGGATTGAGCATCAGCTAGGATCAAAGCATCTGTTGTTGACGTGTTTGGCCGATACAGCAGGTCGGGGATTGGCAGGCAGATGAGATGGTCAGTGAGCAGGGTGACTGAGGTGTTCTCACTGCTGATGCCAGCTGGCAGCATGTAGGTGATCGTTGTGATGTCAAAGCTGACGCCCATGACGGCCACTGATGTCACTGTGTCTGGCAGAAGCCCTGCCATAATCACAATGACCTGCAATGCAACAACAAAGTATGATTTATCAGTAATAATTTACTACACGCCTATCCAAGCCAGATTAGGCTTAGGTGCGTCGCAGCAGCGTTTCTATGACAGCCTTCCAACTCGGCCCACGTATGATTACCTGCAAGAAACAGCATGCCATGCAAAATGTTGCAGATTATCTCATAATAAGTTCAAAGGGCACCCCTGTTAAACCAAAAGGGAAAAGCACCCACCTCGTATGTCCACCACTCCAGGCAGATCATGACCAGACCAGGCACAGCTATTTTAAGGTAAGGGCCCCATTTCCTGAACGGATCTAAACTCCTGCGCGATGCACTTGCAGGTATTCAAGGATGCCCGTGCAAAACATCGCCAGAAAGCAGCCTCAAGACACTACCATGCATGATAAATACACAGAAGAAGTCTGCAGCGTTGGCAGGATGCAGTTGTCATCCTCCACATGAAAGGATGTAGCAATAAGACATAGGCAGCCGGGGACAAAGACACTGCGGGGTGAAGAAGCGAACCAGCTCTGCAGGGTGTGCCGGCCGCTCTTGCGCAGGCGGCTTTCGCGCCAGAAAAAGTATAACGCTATGAGTAGCAGGAACAAGGAAGCTTCCACAACATTTGCCAGCACCGCGCCATCCAGTCGGAAGTCCCAGTGGTAGATGAGCAGCCAGTTTATGAGCGGGGTCAGGAACGTCGTGAAGATGGAAATCCCTGTTTGCATGCAGCACTAATCCTCTCAGTTCCGTCTTGCCACTGGGTCATTCAAAGGGGCTCCTGACATGCGCGCTGCAACGAACTTGGGCCTCTTTGCATCTGCTTGCACTCTCCTGCCAATGTTGCTTGACCCACACCTTCTTGCTGGGGAAGTGATATCTCTTCTCTGTGCACATAAAATGTAATCGGACCTTCAAAATGACAATTGTCAAGGGGAAATGAAAGCACAAGCGAGTGTTCAACACACCTGTGCAAGGATAGATGTCCATCTGGGCTGTCAGGACGCTGCGAATGACATCTGAGAGGGTGATCAGGACAAGCGCAGGTGACGAGAGGCGGATGTATCGAGCTGCGGCTGCAGCTATGCTGGGGTCTTGACCTGTGAAGCTCAACGAGCACATGCCAACTGTAAGATTTTTCCTGGAAGAACATGTATCAGAATTGAAAGTATCGGAATGTGGAGTGTGCAGCATTATTCAACTTTTCACTGCTTCAGACTTTGGACTCCTAATGTGCATGCATGCATGTCTCAAAGCCATGGCAATCAAAACCGTCATACTGGAAGGCGTGCTTCTGAGGCATGGCTCACCAAGAAGCAGGAGCGCCTTTTCCAGTTGCGTCCAGGCAAGGATGATGATGGCCAAGAGTGCCAGACAGATGAGGGCTGCCTTCTGGGCGATAATGCCCATCGCTGCATACCTCTTCGCCCCAAATGCCTGCGCAGTAAAAACCTCTACTGCTAAGAACATGTGCATGACTCTCACACACACAGTTGCATAAGCACCCAGTTAAAACGGCATTGCGCATAGCATGGCTTTTTTGGGGACCTGCTTACCTGTGGCAGTAAGGTCTGACAGCCGCTGGTCAAGCCCAGCACCAATGAGAATCCTGCACAGGTAACTGGTTCATTTACCCTACTGTTGCAAGGGAAACATGCTGTAGAACAAGAGCCAAAAATGGCGGAGTTTAAAACGGGATGCTCCTTTTAGCCACAAAAGTAGGAAGACGAGAGAACTGCAGACCTGTCACATTGAACACACTTTCTCCAAGGACGACTGAGGCCAGCTCCTGCTTCCCCAGGTGCCCAATGAAGATTGTAGAGATGATGTTGGACGCATACCAGAGGGAGTTTTCCAGCGCTAATGGCACCGCCATGTAAGCCAGCCTGGGGCACAAGGATATCTCAAGTCTATGGCACTTTTCAGCCTAAAAGTTTCCCTTGCAGACTAGGAGTGCACCTCTACAGGAGATTACTTTGCGCACAAAGTGAAAGTGAGAGATGGCTTTACGGTTAGGACTAGCTTACATTTCATGTAATACAGGCAGAGATGGTCCTTCCAGATCTATAGGGGAGATCAACTCATCTGGGCTGGTCTTTATAGAGAAAACAGATGTGGGCACTTACTTGGCAATCTCTGCTTTAAGCGTGGCACCATGATCATCGTGATGATCGGAGTCAGAAGGCGCCTCGTCTGCAGAATGCTCCAAACCAGTTTCAGCCATAACTAACCTTGGACCACTGTTATGTGATCAGGACCGCCTGAGACACACACATAATGTTGGACCACACATTCGAGATTTCTTTCGCCAATATGCAACAATGCAGGATGGACATAAGGAGGTGTGTAGTTACAAGAAGTCCACTTAAGTGGAGGCCGCACACCTGGTCTGCCTTATGTGGGAAGCGAAGTGGTGTGGTAGGTTTGGCTGGTCATATATAGCCATAAGTTCTTCCGCGATGGTAATGATAAACTTCCAATACTTCATCAAGGTATGTGAGAGCGATGCTGCGTGCTCCTAAAGGATTGCTTGACCCGTCACAGTACTATGTCAGCAGGTGCGATGCTAGCTTTCCAGATATGTGAGGCAGAGTTAAGACAATTAACAGACTTCCTATGTTGATGTGTACAATAACAGGTGAAAAGCTCAATTCGATCTGAGCATGTCAAAGTGGTAGGATTCTACAGCGATCGCAAAAGCAAGGTCATAAGGTGCATTTGCTTCTCAGCTTCATCACAATTTGGTTTCTAGCCGAATCACAAATATCAGGATGCAGCATCCCATTTCGTGGGATGATCAGAACGAAGCTTCCGTACTCGCAGCAAGGGCAGGGGATAATGGGCAGGCAAGAAATCGCAGTCCTTCTGCTGGCCCAACACTTACTAAGACGCTACTTCTTCTGTGGTGATCCGAAAGCCTCCAGACAGACCGCACGAAGAGGATCCACATGTATGTGCGGCAGAGCTGAAGCCAATCTTCCCTGTTGGCTCAATTGACATGTGAGCTTGGTTCAGTCTTCGGAGAGCTTCCCAACAGCCAATTGATGTCACTGGCAACTTTCTTATGTTTCTAGCAGGAATTATCTGGTAACTCACGCTTCAGGTGAATCGATAATAAGTGGAGTAACTGCCAGCTGAGGTGAGAATTTAGCCACTATACGCTAGCCGTCTGTAAAGAGCCCAGGGGCATGCCCCTTTTATACTTGTTGACGCTTTGACAACAGCATCCCGACACAATGCGATCGTGGCAAAGTCTTGACAGCACCCTTTGACCTGTGCAGGGGATCCCGATGACAACAACAAGAGAAAAAGTCAGCAGCTCGCCGCTGCCCGTGGAGATCTGGCAGCAGATTAGCGGGCACATGTCCAGCAGGTCGTGGGCCAAGATCAGCCGGGCATGCAAGGCCATGCACCTGGTGCAGCCAGCAGAGATTGACCTGAACATCAGGAGCGAGTCCGCAATGGCCTGGGTGCAAACCCACTGGGGCCAGGCAAGCAACATGAAGCTAACCTGGCTCATCCGAGACGTCCCCTGGGTCATAGCCCACAACGCGGCGAGCCTGACCTCCCTTCAAACCCTGCAGCTGACACTCAAGGAGGACAGATCCCCCACCAGCGCCATGCTCCTCACCTGGCTTCTGGCCCAGGCCCCAGCCCTCCGCATGCTATCCATCCAGCAGCCGCGGGCCTTTGTTCTGCCTCCCATCCGCAACCTGAGCCACCTGCTAATCTGCAGCGACGAGTTCTCCGCAACAGTGGTCGCCTCAATCAGGCAGCTGCGCATGCTACGGACGCTGGCGCTGATCACGCTCCACCCGGAGCTCGAAGCCGAGTGCGCGGAGTTCGATCTGGCCAGTCTGCCGCAACTCTCGGACGTGTCGGTCGATGACGTTCTCATGCCCCGGCTTGCGCTGCCGCGCGCCTGCCGCCTGCATCTGTCCGGCACGGTCGACTCGGTCTTCCTGGAGACCTGGGTAGGCATGGCGCGCCACGGGCAGCTCAGGACAATAAACCTCAGGGACGACGGGAATTATTATGTGGATGAGCTCCCGGCTTTTCTCATGGACTCCAACTGCACGGCGCTGCGGTGGGACCTGCTGGAGCTCGGGGAGTTGCAGCGGCCGGTGCAGTTTGACCCGGTGTCCTTCCGGCGGCTGACTCACCTCAGCCTCACCGGCGCGCACCTGCACATCGTGCTGCCGCAGGTATGCTTGGCAGCCCTTGGATTGCTTCTTAGGGAACCCAACTTACCTTTCTTTTGAGATCTAATAAACCTCAACCTTTATCAAGAAGTATTATGTGCATTTTCATTCTCTTTATTGTGGTCAATAAGGGTTGTGATGAAGTAATGTAATAAGTAGAGCATACTCTAATTAAGGCTTGATTACCTGCCCTGGCTGCAGGCGCTGTCGCTGCGCATGATCCTATGTGAAAGTATTGAGCATTTTAACGGTTTGAACTGAGGGGAATAAGTGATTTTCTTAGTCAACATAATAATTGGAGCTTACTCTGACTAAGACTGAATCACCGCTTCTGGCTGCAGGCGCTGCCGCTGCGTGTGTTGCATGTGAGCGCGAGCAACCTCAGCGTCGCATGCGTCAACCCCCGGGCGCTGGGGCAGAGTCTGACAGAGCTCAAGGTGGTGTACAAGTCCCTCAAGGGCTGCGATGTGTTTGTGGTGGTGGCGGTTATGGCGGGTTTAGGTAAGACAGTCAGTAAAGTGGAGGTGCCTGGAGACTGGGAGCCCTGGGAAGAGCACGATGGATTCCTAGTGGGTGGGTCATCCGGTTGCTGGAAGTGCTCCTGCAGCGCTTGCCTCGCCTGCCTGCAGCCAGGCTCTTGATGCGCGCACATTGAAAGTATTTTGACGACTAATCCTCAGTGACTGGGATGAATAAGGCAGACCATATGCAGCAACAGAGTGACTGTGGATGCGCGGTAGGCTTGTGACAAAGAAGCTTGTTGGGCTTGATGCAGCAGCAGAAATAGGCGCTGAAGATCTTGCCAGACTGTGCCAATACGGTAATATGAATTGTCTACAGTGTGTGTTGAAATTGCCCGCACAGTTCTGCAATCGTCTGGGCTGACACCAGTGTGCCTTGCAGCTCCAGCCCTAAGTGCTTATAATGCTTGTGCCCTCTCCATGCAAACCGTTTTGCTCTTGCGCAATCAGTGTTCTGCCTCATTTTTAACTTACCATGAACTTGTAAAATGACTGACTGGGAACAAGTGCGTTGTGGAGGACAAATGTGAGAGAACCCCAAGTATTGCTGCGCAGCCATGCATGCTACTGCTGGCTGATTTCCTGCCATGGCCAGCCAGTGGTCTTTCTGAAGCCATCTCACAATCGGGGTTTCCAATTTGTTAAGCGTCTCGTTCTGCTACTCACTGACCATCTTGAGCTGAATCATGCGCAGACTATGTGTCAAGATTTGATTCTGGCCCATGATTCCAACTTTCTCATGAATCTTGCAGGAGCCTAATCAGACAAAAACAACGTGGCACATCTTGAAATTGGTTCATGGTACCATCGCATGCATGCAAGGGATCCACCATATCAGCTAATTAGGACGGTTAACGTTCATTGGACGTGCTTGACGAAAAGTCAGAAGAAAGACTTGCACAGGCAGATTGAAGGGTTGATCGCAAGCAAACAACCGGCACGTGGAAGTAAGGGGTGCCAATATTGATGACATCCCTGAGTTTGTGAGTGCATGGAACTGCTTTGAAGTGGTGGTGCCTTCTGCGTTTAGGGACTCAAGACAGACCATTTGAGTTTCGTGCGGCTCAGTTCCGGGTCTCACTCATGAGATCCACTTGAACATCGCCAGCGGCTGGGGACTTCCCAAGGAGCTGCAGTCAAGTGGTCCATGTCACAGCTCAAGAGTTGAGCATTACACCCGCTGATCCTAAAGCACGGGCAAGGGGTCTGCATGAGCTGAAGCTTTGGTACACGACCCTGCAGCTGCAAGGCTGCAATTTGGGGGCAGAGATGTATGCTGCAGGGAAGGTAGTGCGCACGCGTGATGAGTCAGCACCCAAGGAACTGGAGAGCACTTGGTACTACCCACCGACTAATAGTGGCACTTGCTGTTTGAGTCTTGATGGAATTTGGGTGATGTCATTGACTGGCCAGTGGCATTGTGTATGCGGAGCATGCCACAACTCTTGCATTTGATCCAGTGAAATGCACAAGAAATTCTGCAAAACATGGCAGCCAGCGACAGTGGGCCTTTCCTGATCCTCTGAATGAGAGATGTGGCGTCTTTTGCATGCAGTCATGATGAGTATCGCTCTTGAGCATGTGTACATTCGGATTTTAACAGTGGTTGTTGGTGGGACCATGCAAAGGAGAGAGCATGCAAAGGAGAGAGCACAGCAGCACCTTCTTTTCTTCACCATTACCTTGATCAAGCCATGGCCATTGAGACCCAGCTAGACCGCCGCGCTGCGCAAGCTCAGCCCAGACTGCCATGGTCGAAGTTTCATTAAAAAAGTTGCCAGTCTGCCTGCCAACACCGAGTGATCACTGATGTCAACATCTGCAGACTATGAGATTGGCACTGGATGCCATATACCATGGCCGAGGCTACGGCCACCATGCCGCGGTGGCAGAGGTCATGCATGGATGCATTCTTTTATTGATTAGTACAAACTAATCCGACTGTCTCTTTCTCCAATCTGGTCAGAATCACGGCGAGATATCCTGTCACGTGATGGCGAAGTGTTCGAGGTCAGTGTGGATTGCTCCCCGAAGGCTCAGGAGATAAAATCTTTACAATCTCCGAATCGCATTCTTTTTGAGGAGCAGCTCAGGATTTGACACGATCGACGACGGCAATCACAGTTATTTTCGAAGGGGAATCTCCACACACTGTGAGAGGCAACAAGTACCAGGTGCTCCCCTCGAATGTGCGATCTGTCACCACAGGTTGAGAATGAAATCCATCTTGATGACAAAATCGAGATAACAACCGAACTCATTTGCTCATATTGCCAATAGATCTTGTGCCATCAATAGATCTCCTGAAGACTTGTATCGTCTCCTGTGTTTTACAACTGATGTGCATTCAGGTGGGCAATGCCAAACCAAAGACAAGCTCATCTTCCTCAGGAGATATGGCAACGCATCGCCGAGCACATGTCGAGCAACGACTGGGCTGCAATCAGCAAGATCAACCGGACTACTTACGCTGTGCAGCCTAAGACAATCGGCATGCGTGTAGGGTGCAAATCAGACGTCACTTGGGTGCTGACCCACTGCAGTAGTGCAACATCCCTGAAGCTGGAGTGGTCATGTTCCTTGATACCCAAATGTCTGGATCGTGAGATTGCCTTCCTGGCAACTTTGAAGTGCCTGCACTTGAGATTGGACGGCTGTATTTACGCAAGCAATAGGGTGCTGAGGCGAGTGGTGGCCCAAGCACCTTCTCTTAGCTTGTTGTGCATTGAGCGGTGGGCAGCTTTGGCACCACCGCGCATCGACACCTTGACCAACTTGATCATCTGCTCTGTTACTTTCTCTGCACAGGCGATTTCTTTCCGCCGGCTCCACAATTTGCGTACCCTCTATATTGGCCTGCTTTACGGACTGGATGGGAGTGCCAGTTGCGCAGAAGTAGATTTGACAGGCTTGCCACACCTTGCTGATGTCGCGTTGGTAGAAGTTGAGGTGCGTGGCATCACTCTGCCCAGGCACTCTCGCCTGCATGTGACGAGCAGTCGGGATGCTGTCTTATACATGTCTGCCTGGGACGATTCATTCAGGCGTGCCCAGCTGAACACAATAGATTTGAGGCACTGTAATGGGGAAATGGATGAGTTCCCTTGCTGCTTACTGAGTCAGGCTGTGGCCGTCTCCATTGGTGGTCCCTGCACCGGTTCGGGCATGAGGAGAGCCCAGTGCTGTTTGGTGCAGCTTCCTTTAAGCAGCTGACGCACTTGAACATCTCAGGCGAGTCGATACACATCAGCCTGCCAGAGGGCCTGCCCTTGCAAGTGCTTCATTTCAAAGCCAATGATCTGGACATCAGCTGTGCCAATCCCCATGCGCTGGCACAGAGCCTGCGTGAGTTGAAGCTTCTGTATGCAAGGCTGCAAGATCGCGACGTGTCTCAGGTGGTAGCAGTGATGCGTAGCCTTGGGAAAGCTGTGACCAGGGCAAGGGATGCAGCAGACTGGGACTGGGATGTTGACTTTCTCTCTTGCGCATTTGAATCGCATCTTGACGGAATCTTGGTGGGTCCAGACCTCTCATCTGCAAGCTGGCAATGTTGCTGCGGCGCCTGCCTCGCGTGCCTGCAGCCAGAATTGTAAGGCTGCCTCCCGCAGCACAAATGTAGTATGCACTGTACGCTACTGTTTCAACAATTTCCTGTAACACTAGGAAAGGCATGATGACTTCATTGAGAGCTTTGGAACAGTCTGCGTTCAAGGACTCCATCGGATGGAGGAGACTTTGTAAAGTGTCTGTTAGGCAATTCATTATTATTATTATTGTTAGGCAATAACTGTGCATGCATGATGTGCACGTGCAGGGTGCATCAGCGGTCTCAAGGCACGTCTAGAACTCCGGAGTAAGATCCTACTTTCAAGATTGCAAGGAGGTGCTCACGATTGCTGCATGTCTAGCATTCGCCAATTGGCACCGTCATGGCCAATTTTGTTCCAGCTTACATTAATCTTCACTAAGCACTGCTGAGTGAGCAGGCTGTTTTTTTTTTTTACATTTGGCGATCATGATCACTTGCCGATTGGCGGCGCCGAGCACGTGCTGCAGGATGCACCTGAGTGTATAGACCTCCCATAAGTACATCGATGAGCCATGCTCATCTTTAAAAGATGATCTTTTGCATCTCTTCACCATTCTGCCCTAAATAGGAAGTTAGCAGGCCCGTGGGTACATCACGTAGGTCACATGGTACACGTGTGTGCATCGGTTTGGGGGCAAATGGCGTTGCTTTCAGGGTGGCCTTACAAATTTCAATGGGGTTACAGAAAAAACGTTTTCCTCACCCATCGAAAGACTTTTTTGATCAAATTTTTAGGTCCCCGTGCCCTAACAAGTGGCCTGCATGAATTGAAGATTATCTATCAGGCTCTGCATGGCTGTGACATGCTCGAGATTGTAGCCTTGATGTCAGGACTGGGAAAATTGTGCGTTGGATTGATAGCTTGGTAGCTGATGACCTGGACAAGGACCTCGCAATCTTGTGGTATGGCAAAGCAACAGGATTTGAGGGTATTTCAGTGACCTTGCCAAATGCCAGTGGCGTATGGCAGTGCAGATGCGGTGCATGCCTGGAGTGTCTGCAGTCAATTGACTGATGGTCTTTCGAGTACTAATAAGCATGGCTGTGCCGAGTGAGCAGCATGCGTGCTTAAGCAAGCTTGTCAATGGCTTTTCAGCGTCGCACGTGGGACGTGCATGTCTTGGATGATGTTACCCCTGTTAAATCTTTAAGATAACTTTAATGGGAATGCTTGCCATGTCCAACAGGCTCTGCTTGCAATCTACGGGGTACTCCTGTCCTTTTTGTAGGCGTCTGGATGTGCAGGAGCAATGTGACTGTGAAGCTTTTGCTGTTGCTCTATGTCTTCAGTGCCACAGTGTTGCTTTGTGAAGGGAACTTATGGCAGTGTCAAAAGTAAGAGTTGAGCTACGGTGTCAAAAACCACTCTTTTCTGTTATGACACGTGTCTTGGGCCGGCAACTTGCTGAACAGCCGTGACCTGTGCTATCATGTAGATCACGATTACAGCAGGTCTGGTCAAAAGTTTTTGAGGTACAACCGCACCTCAATGCGCACTTCGCAACATGGAACGTGGATGGCAAGCTTGCAATTGAAGCAATGCATGCATAAGCAAACCTTCCACCCCTGCCATTCACCCAACAGGAATGGAAAGTTGAAGAGCCTGAATAGGTTCAAACATCAACAAAAAATCTTGCACTGCTCTGCTGCTTATATCCAGGAGCATGCATGAAGGGATCCTCTTCATCCAGAGGAGGGACAGCAGCTTTGCATCAGAAACGGTGTTGGCTTTCTGATCCAAGGACTTTACAAGGCCAAAAGGTAGGCGCCGAAAATCTAAGATGACGGCTGGTCTGTCCTAAGTCCTGCGGACAGAAACAAACGAATGCTCAATTCGGTTTACTTTTCCTCTCACAAAGCTGCAAGGACAGTCAGCTGCATCCTTTCAACCTGGTTTGCAATATTCTGAGTATTTATCTGTCCAAGAGTTCGGCCTTGCTCTCCAAAGACTGTGTGGTGTCAATGAAGGCTCCTTCCCCTAGGGCCTGCTCTCGAGATCAGCTTGCAATTGTGCAGGCATCCAATGGCGTCCAGAGATCGAAGCAGTAGCCTGTGCATATCAAGCTTCCGGAAGGAGTGCCCCTGCAAATGCTGCATGTCAGTGCAACCAACTTGAGCATCGGTTGTGTCAATCCCCAGGCTCTTGCACAGGGGCTGCGTGAGCTGAAGGTCATGTACAAGTCGCTCAACGGTTGTGACATCTTTGAAGTCGTCACAGCGATGTCCCATTTGGGGAAGGCTGTGCGCCGGCTTGATGTATCTGCAGATTCTGACTGGAGCTCTGGTGAGGTGTCTGCAGACTCGGTCAATTGGGAAGTAGATGCTGGAGTTCTTGTGACTGCCCCCGAGTCGAATGGTGTCTGGCGCTGCCCCTGTGGTGCTTGCCTGGACTGCTTGCAATGAGTGCAACCTGATCTGTGTGATTTAATGAAAGAATAATCTTTGAACAGGCAATGCGTGACAAATAAGCAGCTTGTCAAATCATTGAGGGTGCCGCTGGCCCATACACATCAAATGTTGTAATTGCATGAATGCCCAGATCGAAACAAGTGGATAGCCAATAACACAGCAGCACCTGTAGCACTGGACCATCTGACAGGGATGAATTTTGTAAGGTGTTTGCAGACTTGATATCTCAGAGCTGCCACAAAGAAGCCCCCAAATGGTGCATGATGCCCTATGCCAGCAGTGCTAACATAGTCGAATTCACAATGCGCATACAGGCCAGCCATCCTTGGATGCATGCGCATGCCACATGCATGCGACACACTGGATCGTATGTCATGCTAGCACAAAATCATGTGCACACTGAAGGAAGGAAGGAAGGAAGATTACATCACTCCAGCCGCCTAGGGCTGATTGGA